>Ga0209208_10013180_pt1 | contig 10363 bp, 7 predicted proteins | sample S1TSphfallax_3_FD_187694 | JGI IMG/M metagenome (GOLD analysis project Ga0209208, IMG submission 187694) | Host-associated microbial communities from peat moss isolated from Minnesota, USA - S1T2_Fd - Sphagnum fallax MG (SPAdes) (version 2) | ecosystem: Host-associated > Plants > Peat moss >... | reverse complement strand
CCACCAAAAAAAAAAACAACCAAACAATCAGACTTTGAAATGCTTCCGATCTCTGTTGACTGTGAATGTGTGTACCTGAATGTTCTTCAACTGCCGTCATCCATCACACACAACCACCAACCAAATTTCAGCAATCTCCGCTCATGTCAAACAACAGCACCATCATGATGATGCCAGATCCTCCTGTTTGCAATTTTTTTGAGAAAAAATAGGGTTTGATATGTGTTGCACCAGAAGGCTCAAATTTCATGCAAGAAATCATGGTTGGATTTGTTCAGTAGCAGCAGCAGTTGTGGTGGTGGTGGCAATCCCTGTTGGACAAATAGATTGGCAAACCCTTTGGTATTCTTCCCACAAAAAAAAAACACATGGGTCTCTGATGACAAGGAAGGAGCTTCTTCTTCTTCTTCTGCTCATTCTGTAATTCCTCAGGAATCCTCATCAGCTCTTCTTAGCATCATCATCAGCATCATCATCTCTGAAACAAGCTTTTCTCTCTATCTTCATGCAAAATCCTGAGAGTTGGGAAGCAGATGAAGTACTCACATAATAGTAAGGATTCTCGAATCTGTTGTGCCTTCAGATTGCGGTTGGATGCCTTTCTCTCTTCTTCTGCATCTTGTGTCCAGTCCTTCGTTCTTTCTTTCTTTGCAAGATTGTCGCAAAATGCCAGACGTCCTGTCATTACTTCGACGGCAATCTTCGACGGTGAGCAAGAGCGATCGATGTGCCTGCTTATTACATCTCTGACCGACATTCTTGCAACTTCGAAACTCCGCAAAAGACAATCGGAATTCGATACTCACACAGATCGATCGCGGCGAGCAATTGTGCCTTCTCGCATCTCCGACCGACGCTCTTGCATCCTCAAACTCGGGAATAGACAATAGGACCTCGTTTGCTCAAAGACTGCGGTGAGCGATGTGCCTTCTTCCATCTCCGACCGACGTCCTTGCCTCTTCAAACTCCGCAAAAACAAGACACACAATTGGACATCGATAAGCAAAGAAGAAGAAGAACGACAACAACAACAAGACCGTGTGTCGTGCGATGCAAGAAACCTCAACAGCAGGCTGACTGAGACAACACGCGGCAGTCCAGGAAGGAAGTCCGATCTCCCGATGTCTACGCCTTGAACGCACAAGAGCTGCACACAAGGGGCTCTACGAACATTCGCATCTGACTCTTGCAAAGAAGCCACAAGATGAGGAACTAAATAGTTGCACAGCAGAAGAGAGGCGCGGACAACAGAGCAAAGCAGATCAGAGGCGAGCAGAGGAGAACGCAGAAGAACACAGGATTTGAGAGGAGAGAGACAAAGGGAGTCCGGGCCTGGTTTGGATCTTTAGTCGCAGTGGAATCGAATGGGAAAGGGGAAAGGACGACGACGGCTGGAGAGGAAGCTATTGCAAGCCTCTGCAACAGGGCGGCTTTCCCGCGTACTACACCTTCTCAGGAAGCATGGAGAACGTCAGTACAGCAGGAAGAAGAGGAGGAGGAGAGAAGGAGGAGGAGGAAGAAGCTCAAGAACCCCGGACTTCATGTCTCCTTCAGACGGGGAAGATGGCGATGATGCCGTTGTTGGAGATAGCAGCAGCAGCAGCAGTCACGCTCCTCCATCAACCAGCTGCAAGCTCGACGACCACGACGACGCTCATTCCATGCCTGAATCTGGCAGCGACAGGAGGAGAGGAGTCCACAGAAGACGTAGAAAAGAGGGGACGAAAGAGGAGGCTGTAATAAGGGAGGCGCTGCGAGTGATCGACATCAACTGTCGGGATGCAGAAGGTTTCACTCCCTTGCACCATGCCTGCTGTTCTGGGTCACAGGAATTGGTGCAGTTTTTGCTCTCAGAGAAGGAGGTGGATTTCAGTGTCCAGGATGAGAAGGGCAACACCCCCTTGCATATTGCTGCCAGACTAGGGTTTGCTGCTATCATTTCTCTTCTCAGAGAGGCAGGAGCAGATATGGAAGCTCCAAATGCGGAGCAGATCACACCAATGCATCTAGTGTATGAGAGATTGAGGAAACATCAGCAGCAGCAGCAGCAGCAAGGGCAGGAAGAAGAAGAGGGGTTTTCCAGATCCTCCAGATTCTGTGGGCCTCAAGAATGGGGAAGCAGACTGGTGGAAGAGAAAGAGGAATGGAGCAATGGGTGGACTGGCAGTGAGCAACAAGAAAGGGATGCAGATGGGTGGTGGCAGTGGCACACAGATTGGAATGCAGCAGACATGTGGGAGGATGACAGTGAAGGAGCAGAATTGCACCAACTGGGGACAAAGAGGATGAAGAAGGAGCCCAAGGACAGGCTTGAAGGTGGGTTGTTGAAAGAGAGAGATGAGAAGAGGAAAAGAGCTTTGGAGGAGAGAAACCGTGAAGCCAAGAGAATCCTTGCAGAGGAAGAAGCCAAAGACAGAGCTTGGAGGGAAAGGGTACTACTGCGACGACAACAAGATGCTGCTGCTGATGCAAACAGAGTGTATGAGCAGGCTTGGAAACGGTTTGAGCAGTCTTGTAACTTGTGTCTCAGTTTCACTGATGTCCCCTTCCCTGTTGAGGAAGGTAAAGAAGGAGATCTTGCTAGGGTTGTTTTTCACCATACTCCTCTCTCGGAACACAAAAAGCTGTTACGGAAAGAAGTGTTGCGGTGGCACCCAGGTATGGAATTCTCTCTCTCTCTCTCTCTCTCTCTCTCTCTTGTGGACTCTTTGTGTTTTAGCTCTGCAAAACACATTGAAGATTTGCCTTCCTTTTTCATGTCCACAGATAAAGTGTCTGCACATGGTTTGATGTTTTTTTTTCCAGCTCTGCAAAACACATTGAAGAATTGCCTTTGTTTGCTTGCATATCCACAGATAAATTTCTGCAGAAGTGGGGTGCCCGGTTGCAAGGTCCTGATCACAGACGTATCCTGGCACGAGTGAATGAAATATCGCAGGCACTTCATCAGCTCTACAGTAGCCTTTGAGGACCCCTCTTAACCTCACAGAGAGTGCTTGGTCACCTGTGGAAGGTACACTGTCTTGGATGTATATTCAGCACAGGAAAAAAAATCCATAACTTCTTCTACCCAACACACAGGAGGAGGTGGAGTAGTCACAGCTGCAAATTTTGGTGCTTATGACAACAGCAACAAAGGAGCAGCAAATGTGTTGGGTATATGTATTGATTCTTTGATGATTCTCATGAGATGATAAAACGTCCCAAGACTAGTTGTCAATTTCCATGTGAGGTGAGGATCTCATAACTGAGCAGCCATACTTTCTAGAAACTACTGTAAATTAGAGATGTTGGTAAAGCTTCTGAGCTCAATTGTGAAGTCAATTTGGTTGTTGCTAGACCAAGTTTAGGGTTAGGAAATATATAGTCTAACAATCTCGGTAACAGTGTGTCTCACTTTTGGAACCAGAAACAAAAACCTGCAAGTCGGCATCTGTGAGAAACAACGATCCACAGTCAAGGATTGGGAGGATGCATTCTCTTTGTAGCATGGGTGAGTAAATTGAATACAGTAATTAGAGAGGTTGTTGGTAAAGCTTCTGAGCTCAGTGTGAAGTCAATTTTGTTGCTACACTAAGTTAATGGTCACTGGGAAATACAAAGTCTGACAATCTGGGTCTCACTTTTGGAAACAGAACCAAAGCTGCAAGTCGGCCAGTATCTGTGAGAAATGATGATCCACAGTCAAGGAGTGGGACGACACTCTCTCTGTGTAGCTTGATGTTCATGGGCGAGCAATTTGACACTGGGATTTGCTGCTTCTCCTCGTGCTGTTACCACTGTTGGCTGTTGAGGTCAGTATCAAAAAGCCATAGGGTTTAGGGTTTTGCGGTTTAGGTTATTTTCTGTTCTCAATAGTGTTTATTGTCCCCATGAGTCAATTAGGTTAAGTCTTGTTCCCTTGTAAAACCAAAAGATGAAAGGAACCCCTAACCCTCAATCATCATCCTTTCTCAAGCAATGAAAAGTCAATTACCCAAAGTTGTCCAACATCATCCATTTATCAAGTAATGAATATCAAGTAGGTACTTGCCCCATGACAAATGCCAAACCTCATTCTATTGATGAGAAATTTTGAGCAATTGGTATATGGGAGATTTTCCATAATCTTTCATATGGATGTCCTTGGACAATTGATTTTGCAAAGCTCTTCGTGTGGCCATATTTGGACAATGCTAGAGACAACTAGCTCATTTCCAAGCCTAATTACATCATTTTTTTCGAAATAACTATGTCCTTTCTTACTAGCTTTCTTAATAATTATCTCTTCTTATAACTACTACATATTTTTTCCTTATCCCTCAACATCTATCTATGAAGGAAGGTAGTTTGTTTGTACTTGTGAGATCCACCAAATTGGGATGCTTCAGATCGTGTTCTCGGTCTCTTTGGAGAGCTCTCAATGAGGAGGGGTGCATCAGCTTGGTTTCATGGCGTTTGGACTTGCGGTGCAAAAGTTCTTGAATATTGAATGATTTCTTCACTGAAAATTAAATTAAATTAAATCATAGCTGAAAATTTCAGAGGAACCGGAATGTGCCTTTGGTGTTGTTGGAAAGATCTTGATGAGTAGGATTTAATGGAATTTATTTGGTAAGGTTTGGATTCAGAATGTGGAAGATATTGAAGTTTAATATAAGTCAATCAATTGACAACCCTTGGCTTTACCCTTCCATTCATTGTGTACGTTCTCACCTTGCATTCTCACATTTGGTTTGTTCACTTCTCACATCCCATCTATTCAAATTATATTTCAATTTGTTGTTGGTAATTGAACTAAATCAACTTAGGTGCCCGTTGCATTATGGTGAAGGTGCATGACCATGAAGATCTTGAAACAATTTGGTTTTATATATTTGTTTAGCTCTTTTACAAAAAAGATATTCAAACAAAGAATGTTTATACGACATGCTACATTTCACTTTTATGTGAGAAATTGGATTCATACATACAAAGGTCAAATATAGATATGAAAAAAAACATTTTTTTGTTGAAAATATAGTTGCCATATCATTGCAAAGACTTGGGATTGAAAATATTTAAAGTATTATCGTAGAAATATATGGGGTTGTTAAATTTTCAATTTCAATAAAAAAGAATGGAAAAAAACTTTGTAAATTAATGTGAGTTGATTTGAAACATATATTTTTTCAACTTTTTCAAGTGAAAGTTGATTTAGGGTTCTGACAAATGAGTTTGAAATATTTATATTCCTTGCATTATATTTGTAATTGTTGGGTCACATATTCCAATTCTTATTCTAATAATCGGTGAAGAGGATTATTATTGTTGAAAAGTTTTCATTCAAGTTTGTTACAAGGTATCATTAACACAAAATGTGTGTTTGGGGTTTATGAATTTGGAGGAGAAGGAACCTTTGCACGAATGGATTGTTTGTAAATTCACAAAAGTTGCAAAAGATTACATTTTAAAAAAAATTACCATATAAATTAATTGAAGATTATGCATATTTAGTGTAATATTGGGTGTATTACCCATTCAATTGATATGTGAATCCATTGGACCAAAGTTTAATTCAAATGTGTGTTGAACAAGCTTTTGGAATTTTTAAAAAAGTAGATGGTGAATTCATGAAAAAGACAAATATATCACTTGAACACATGATTGATATTATATTCACATATATTGTGTTACACTATATTTGCAAAATTTTGATGAATGCATTTGATAGATTATTGACATAAAAAATTGATACAAAATTGTGACAACGAATATATGAAGGAGCCATGAAAAATAAAATAAAAAATTGAAAGGTGAAAGGATAATCATAGTTAAAGTTATAACCATGATTCGCCATGGAAAAAAACCGTGATAGAAAAAGTGAGTTTTTTTTCATTAAATTTTTTGAGAAAGATGAAAATATATGATATGAAATACAAGGATGCATGAAACCACAACCAATTCATTATAACATTACAAAAATAATTTAAAAAATTCAACATACAATTTGTGAACATGGAAAATGATATTGAATATATGAATGAATAAAGATATTTCTCATATTAATGTAATCATATGTGCATCCATATTTTGTAATAAAAATGTGATTACTTTGAAACTAGGAATTTAAATTGTTAAATTATTGATTTTTTAAATTATTGATTTTGATTTATTTTTTTGCACATGTTTTGATGGTGCAATTTGGGTTATGGTTGCATCACAAAAAAATTAATATGATTTAAATTCTTTTTATTTTTTTCTAATTCTATGACATTTGTAAAAAATGCAGCACGTAAAATTCAAATTTTGAAGCCTGAACATGATGCCACAAAAAAATGAAGATAAAAAAGTTTTGTGCTTTGATTGAAATCATTAGAGGATGTGAAGAGGTGCTTAAACTAGACTCAATGGACGAGCATGAAAAAAATAAAAATCTTACACCACTCAATGGATGAATGTAAAGAAAACCAAGATCTTATTTTTGCAATGCACAAAAAGGCTCTCTAATGAAACCCTCTTGGCGACAATTGAAAATTTTAATATATTTAAAATAAAATAAAAAGATTTTCATAAAACATTGAAAAGATGTTATTATGATAAAAACTTTCAAATGATTATTGAAAGATGACGAATATGATCACATTGAATACATTGAAATTTAAATTTAAAAAATCATGTTTCAATAATGTTTTTAACATGCAAATGTCAATTTTTTTTGATAAATGAAGTGTTTGTGCATGAAAAAAAAAATCATTTACGAAATCCAACATCACACGAGGAAATAAATAACTTGGGTTTTTACATTTAACTCATGTTAGACTTAATCACTTCAAATAGAAAATATTCTAATTTATAATGAAACATTAATTGCAATTTATCTATATGTATAGGAAATGGTTATTTATTTCACAAAAAAAACCTTGTATCACAATAAATTTGTTTTTAAAATCATATTTTCAAAAAAAAATGCCAAAATCATCAAAACATTACAATATAACTATTTGAATGCATGATGCAAAATTGCTAAGACCATATAGCAATATGGGTCTTTTTTGTGTCTAGAAGTTAATAATGTTTTTTTCATGAAAATGACATTACTTAAAAAAATATGGATGTTTTTTTCGCTTTGTCACTCCTTACCATTGTTGACATAACAAATAGGGTAAATTCTTCCTTTAAAAATTTTATCCTTTTTTCAAGTTTTGTTCCCAATTTTTCTTTGACTTTTAAAACATGTTTTCACTTTTGCATTCATTACCTTGTTTTAAAATTTTGTTACTATGATAAAAATTCCACTTTTGAAATCTTTGCATTTTATTTTTGCTTTTGTATTTGAGCTAGAAGTGAATTAAAGTTGAAAGTTACAATTTCATATTTCATCACATGCTTTTCATTTCTTCTTTCCCACATCAAAAATGCAATACAACTTATTATGAGCAATTCATTGAATTATTTTCGACAATTTATTATATTTTTGTCAAATTTTAACGTACAAATAAATTCATATTTTGTCTTCAATGTTGCATTTGAATTTTGCATATTTTTAGGATGCACATGTTATAGAAATGTAGCACTTTATATTATTATTTATTCTATTGTTTTTGTTTTTATCTTTGTGATTTTCCCTAGGTGAATTTGGTGTTTTTATGTTACAATAGTACATTATAGAAGACATGTGCTCCTTATTATTACTACATAATTTATCTAAGTTAGGGTTTTAGGTACTAAACCTTTATCTAGGTTTTTATGTTTAAGTTTCACATCAATATGTTGCATGTTTCTAAGTTCTTTAATGCTTCAATTTTGAATTGTGCGATAGATTTAATTAGCACTTTAGATCTTTTTATGTTGTAGAATTATGTTCACTTTTATTCATTTCATAGCATTTTTCATAGTTCAATTTGAGAAACTCACAAACTTTTACATTGTTCAAGTGTTATGTAAATATCTTACATGATCTCAAATAGACATAATTCTATCAAAATTATTTGTCATCACATGTCATTGCATGATTGTGCATTTCAAAACATTTTTCACAATTTATTGTGAATTTGTTCATATTCACTCATTATTTCTCCTATTTCATTAACCATCAAATGTTTTCTCATTCTTCCTGTAGGATCAACCAAGTGCAAACATGTTAAAACCTCATCCACAATTTAGTGGTTTTGCAACATCTTCAATGGTGAGGGTTTTCATTTGTGAAAAAAACTTGAAAAGCTTAAGAAGAAGATGAAAAACTCATAAAATCACCAAAAATAATAAAAAAAATATATATATATATCTATCCAACATAAAAAAACCTTATATCACAATTTTTTTAAAATCCACATTTAAAAACAAAGATAAGAAATGTTGAAATCACTCCGTAGAATCACCAAAACTTTTGTTTTATGAGTGCATGAAAAGAATTGGCTATTCGAAATAATTGCGATAGAAGAGTGTCAAGTTGGAATCCCAATGCCTAAACAAGACATCATAGAGGTGGATGAAGATGAAGGTCATGTGCTCCAATTGGATCTAGCACAGGAATGTGAAAAGGTATTCAAACTAAACCTAGTGAATGGCCATAAAAAGAACCAAGACCTTGCACAAGGCTTTAGTGGACAAACATGAAAAAACCAAGATCCCACTATTATAATGTGTGAAGAAGCTCTTATTGAAACCGTTTTTGAGTTAGTTAAAACATTTCACATATTTAAAGTTTTATTTTTAAAAGTTTTCAAAAATGTTAAAATGATATTATTTTGATATAAACTTTCAAATAATTATCAACAGATGGTGAATATTGTGACATGGATGGAATTGAAATTTTAAATAATTGTATTCCAAAAATGTTTTTAACAAACAAATGTGAGAGATTTTTTGTGAAATAAAGTGAATATGCATGAAAAAAAAATCATTTTTAGTGTAGAATCCATCACCATGTGAGGATATAGGTAGCTTGTAAATCCATGCTTTCTAGTTGAATGCTTGAAATGTGTTTAATGCACTTAAATATGCATGACATATCATTTCATTATTTGCATGGGATTTCAACTAAAAGCAAATACATCAAGTGTGAAAAAGTCATAATTACAAGGTGTGCAACCATTGTTTCAAGCTTATATTCGGGCATTTGAAACAAACCAACACTATTTTTAAATTTGTACCTTGTTCAATATACTATTTAATGATATTTCATTCATTTTTTTGTTAAGATGAACACATTAACACAAATACTAATTCACAAGTTCATTTGTTCAAAATCAACACATTGTATTTATGTTGTTAGAGATGCAATTTGATTTCTTCTAAATTTTTTATTTTATCAAATTTTATTTTTTTTAATTTTATAAAATGACCATGTGTGGGTAAATTTTCAAATAATTAGAACTATATGTGTTTGGAATTTACACCAATAATTCATGCCTATCCCATGAAAACCCACAAAATAATAAAAAATGCATTTTACAAATAGATAAAATGCGTAGAAATGATTTATAAACAATTGAATAATTAATAAACACCCATTTTGACCACAAATAAAATTTAAAAACTCCAAAAACCCATTACAAAATTAAAAACCCAAATTAATCAAATCTAAATCCAAAGGTTTTGTGTTTTAAAACATATTTTAATTTTTGGCTGATGTTGTATATTTATTTTTTCATATTTTTGAATTGCAATGAATGTTTCAATTTCATGATATTACCATTTTATTGGGCTTCAAAATTTGAAATGACCTTCAAATCAATAATTTCATTGTTTTTTTTTTTAATGAATGTTGCTTATGATGCATTTGTGATATCTTAAACCACAATTTTTCCTTGAACACTTTAAGTGAACAATTTTATTATAGTTTATAAATAAGATATAATCATTAAAATACTTTATTTCATTTATATTTTTGATATTTAAAATAATTATTAAAATCCTTTAGGGCTTAAATTTTATTATAAAAAAAAATGCATCATGAATGTTTTCAAAGCTCTTTTACAAGGAGCTAATTTGATTGGCTCCTAACAAAGTTAGGTTTAGTAGATTTAGAGTGCCAAGATTATTATTATTATTTTATTGTCCTAGTTGTGCTATAGCCAAATTTGGCTAAAGTATGGCAATGTATGGTTGCCAATGTGGTTAAACCACAAAAGTGGAAAAATAGAGCCCTGAAACTACCCACTAATAGAAATTGCTTTTGTTTTCTTTTCTAAATTTTCCATATAAACCCTAAACCCTAAAACCTTACACCCTAAATCCTCAAACCCTAAAGTTTTAAACCTTAAACCCTAAATCCTCAAACCCTAAAGTTTTAAACCTTAAACCCTAAATCCTCAAACCCTAAAGTTTTAAAGCTTAAACCCTAGCTCCTCGGGCAATGGTTTTAGGGTTTGGAGACCACCCTTTTTGTTCTTCGACTTTA
>Ga0209208_10013179_pt1 | contig 10364 bp, 11 predicted proteins | sample S1TSphfallax_3_FD_187694 | JGI IMG/M metagenome (GOLD analysis project Ga0209208, IMG submission 187694) | Host-associated microbial communities from peat moss isolated from Minnesota, USA - S1T2_Fd - Sphagnum fallax MG (SPAdes) (version 2) | ecosystem: Host-associated > Plants > Peat moss >... | reverse complement strand
AAGGGACATTTAAGCACACTCATTTTATAACAAAATCATGAATGCTAATAATACAACTTAATATGGTTTAACCTAATGGTTTTCCAAGTTGTAAGGCATGATATTTTTAGTGGCCACGATATCCTTTGGACAAGTTTTTTTAATCTTGTTAATAACCACATAAAAACTATCAAAATTTTATTTTGAAATATCATGTTCATCATTTTATTATATATATATTAGGATATCCTTTTGGTATCATGGGAAATACATTTAATCCTGAATTCTTTCAGGTTGCTTCTAACCATGGTACATATCCCATCCTAAAGACAAGAGCAAGGTGTCAGAAGAGTCCCAAATTTAATATTTCCTGGGTTGAATGTTGAACCCAGGAAATTAAATTCAACCCCTAAACCCTACCTAAACCCTACTTTTTTTTTTCTTTTTTTTTCTTTGTGTTGCTTTTATTGAATTTTCTTTTGGATTTTAAAAAAAATAAAAAAAATAAAGCCAACACTGATCTTCACAAACACTAGGTTTTTGTAGATTTTATTTTCAATTTGAGACAAATATTTCATGTATCAAATTTTTTAAAAAAGAAAAAAAGAAGAAGATAGGGTTTAGGGTTTAGGGTTTAGTGCCCCAGTCTTTGAGAACTCTAGTGGTGGTGGTCAAGTATGATGATTTGTCGGTAAAGGTGCATTTGCACCTGCACTGGAACCTTCTCAAGTGAGGCCTTTTCAGGCTATCCCTGTTCAGACTTCTTTTTTCTTTTTGGGATTTTTAAAGAAAGAGATTTCCAAGTCCGGATGACAGAGCGCGTTGACTAAAATATACACTACGCTCGCATTTTAAAAAATCGTTCAAAATTTGAGACTTGGAATCGGGGGCCGTAGCAACTTGCATTTCTTTTATAGTTTTTTTTTTTTTTTTGGGTAATATATGCTATTTTTCTCTCAATAGAAATAAAAAATTGCAGTTTTTTGATTGTATAGCCAGATTGTGATTATTGGCTTTTTTCTTTAAAGCCAGAAAAAACCAATTCAATAAAACCATAGAAAGGTTATAAAAAACTAGTGTCCATGTGCAAATAGGTGACCCCAGCGTTTTCTTTTGGGGTGAGAAATTTCGCCAAAATACCAAAAATGAATAAATAAATAAATAAATAATTCTGAAACAACTCGCCAAATTTCGAACAAAAGAATGTTTTTGAGAAAAAAAAATCGCCACAATTGAACTCTGATTTTAGTTTGGTAGTTTTTAAAATATATATATATTTAGATAGGTTCTAAAAACCTCTCGCCATTTTTAATGGTAATTCCCTCTTTCTTTGGGATTCTAGCCAATGACGCAAAATCAGAAAAAATGAAAAATAAAACAAAAAATCACTGGGTATCACTCTTTACGTATTAAAAATAATAATAAAAAAAATAAAAACAGAAAGAAAGAGATTTCACTCCGAATGACAAAACACGTTAATTTTGACTTTATGTACGAGACCTACGGTTTTCTCGAATTAATTAAAAAGTCGTTGAAATTTGAGACTTCTCATTTTGCCTTTCACGCCTGTAGCGCGTGTGCTTTTGCAGTGGAGCTCTGGCTAGCGCTTGCTCAAACCGACAGAAAGCTTCTCAGAGATTTGCTGCGGCTTGAGTACCGGGTACTCATTTGTAGTGGCTGCAAATATAGGAGGACAGAACTCTGTGTTTGTGTGTGTTTCTCTCTCTTTTGTTTTTGCCTTGGTTAGTATGCTAGAAGTGGTTTTGGAAAAAAGAAGGATGCCGTCGTGGTGGTGGTGACAAGGGAGTGGCGTGCTGCATCATCATCGTCGTCATCATCCTCATCAAGAAGAGCGGAAGAAAGTGTCGAAGATCGAAACATGTTTCATGATTCCAAAGGCCCCGTGACGAGCCGTCATACCTTGGAGGGAGAGAAAAAGAAATTCGTGAGGTGATTCTCTCTCTGTGACTCGCCTTCTTCTTCTTGTTGTTGCATAGTGCCGCTGCTCCTCCAGGTTCCCTCGCCCCCCGCCCTTGAATTTTCAGGAACCGCTGCTAATTTGTTTTGACTTTTGGTTTTGTTTGTATTCGTCTGCCTACATACATACATGCTCTTTGGTTCTTTTCAGAAGTTTGTGAGGTGATTTTCTCTCTGTCGCTTAGTTGCATATTGCTGCTCCTTTTCCCCTTCTTGAATCTTCAGGAACGGCTGCTCATTTGTTTTGTCTTTTGCTCTTTTTTTTTTTTGGTTCTCCCTACATACATACATAGATCCGTATATATTGTGTTTGTTTGTGTTCTTTTCTTTTTTCAATTTCCCTTGAATTTGGGGGAGGGGAGGGGGATTTTGCGCTCCTGATGAAGAGGATTGCGTGTTTTTTCGGCTGATTTAATTAGCAGATTCGTCAATGACTCTGACTCAGAGCGATCACTAAGTTCAGAGTCCTTGAAACCGCTGCGAGTGGAAAGTCCGTCCTCTGCCGTCAAGCGAGGGTGGGAGAAGGGCTCAAGAGGGCTATGGAAAATAGGGAGATCACTGCGGTTTGGTTCTTCCAGGGTGTACTCTGAGGATTTTCAAGTTCCATCCAAGATGAAGATTCTTGATCCCCGCAGCAATTTTTGCCAGCAATGGAACAAATTTTTCGTGATCACTTGCCTTGTTGCTATCTTTGTCGATCCCCTCTTTTATTACCTTCCAGTTGTGTCTGGATCAACGGGAAATGCAACAACTGGAAATGGAACATGCATCACAATATCTAAGAAGCTGGCAATATCAGTAACAGTGTTTCGCACCACTACAGACATCCTGTACTTGATTCACATGGCTCTTCAATTCCGGACAGCATTCATTGCACCCTCATCTACAAAATTTGGCCGTGGTGTGCTCGTGGTGGATCCTCATCAAATTGCTATGCGGTACCTGAAGAAGGATTTTTGGCTGGACTTTGTGGCTGTGTTACCTCTTCCCCAGGTACTCCCTATTTGACAACAATGACTTTGAATTCCCATCAGTTTTGTACTTTAGAGATTCAGGTGGAAGGGCTTATGATGCACGTGTGATTTAAAAGCAACATGTGTAAAACTGGTTGAATCATTGATTGTTGGCATGCAGCTGGTTATATGGATCATATCACCAAGACGGGCTCGCTCACCTGCAGTTGCCACCATGAACACACTACGCTACATTATTGTTTTCCAGTATCTTCCTCGCGTGTTTCGAATGTTCCCTTTGATATCTGAAATGGTTAGGAACACAGGGGTGCTGATGGAAACTGCTTGGGCAGGGGCTGCTTGCAATCTACTGCTATATTTGATTGCCAGCCATGTAAGTCCTCTTCTCTTCTCATCCATTTCGAGGGATAAAAGTATCAGAAACATGGAAATTCTAGGAGGGTGACATAAGGTGTAGGCAGGTTCGCAGACACATCATCTGATGTTATATGCAGGTAGTAGGTGCCTGATGGTATTTTAAGAGAGACAGGCACAGACAGATGGATGGCAAACACATCATCTGACAATATATACCTACAGGTAGTAGGTGCATGCTGGTACTTCCTTGCAGTGGACCGCCAAGTCACATGCTGGAGATACAATTGCCAAGATGAGTTTGCCATCTCTTGTATCGATGCATTCTTTGACTGTAGTTCACTTGATGCACTTGCTGCTGCCCGGACTAGCTGGGAGAGGTCTTCAAATATCACCACGAATTGTGATAGTATTTCATCCAGCAACCCCTTCTTCAACTATGGTATCTATACGAATGCTATTAGTAATGGCATAACAACATCAAAGATGAAGTTCATGGTCAAATATTTTTACTGTGTATGGACTGGTCTGTTGAGCTTGAGGTGAGTGCCTTGCTATCTTTTGGTAGAGAAGGGGTTGTTGTAATTCAGACAGAATGAACTGTCCATGTTTTGGAGCACTAGGTTTGCCAATTCAACAAGTAATTGTTGATTGTCTGACTTAAGTGTTCTTTGGGTTCATTGTCTGTGCAGTTCTCTTGCACAAACCTTTGCAGTGAGCACTTATATATGGGAAATCGTCTTCACCATCTGTATCATCATCTTGGGCTTGCTTCTCTTTGCCTTTCTTATTGGGAATATGCAGGTTAGCTACAAATCTTTGTTATGTGCTTCTTGAATGATGCTTTGTTTAGCAGGGTGCTGGTAGACTCTCTACCAACCTTGTGACCGCAACTGTGAAGAGGTAGAAAGAGATCAGCCACAGGAGGAAGAGTCAGCACCCCATAGCTGACAGAGCAGGAATATTGATTTCTGTTGTTTTTCAGACATATCTGCAATCTCTGACAGTTAGACTTGAAGAGATGAGAGTGAAGCGACGTGATGCAGAGGAATGGATGAAACACCGACAACTGCCCCCTGAGTTAGTGGAGCGTGTCCGACGTTTCGACCAGTACAGGTGGGCAGCAACCCGGGGAGTAGATGAGGAGGATCTAGTACAGAGCCTCCCATTGGATCTTCGGCGTGACATCAAGCGCCATCTCTGTCTGGATCTTGTCCGACAGGTAAGTTGCTTTTTTTTTGCATAGTTGTTGACTGTTATGCCCATTTGAGAGTGCTGTCAAACTATTGAGTATGTCTACCAGAGAGTGGGGATTGTTATGTTGCTGTATTTGTTTATTTGTGTTGAATTCTCAAATTGGTGGTTCATATCAACAATTAGTGCTATGGGCTCCCCCATTGTTTTATCTTTGAAACAACTTTCCCTCATATGTTCAATTTAATCACTCTGCCCAAGAACAGATGCTGTTCTCTGATATGGCTCTTGAAGCAATCCAGAGATTTTGTGTTTTGTAATTTTAAGTGGGGATCCTTTTGAAGCCCACTTACATCAAGGAACTCACGGCACCTTACTGTCTTTAGCTTTTCCTCCTTCATCCTACTTATGAAGGACTATTTTTCTTTCTATCATTCCCCCTCTTCCCATTTGCCTTCTTGTTGTTGGTTTCTGTATCATCTCTTTCTCCTCTTCTTTGGTTCTGGTTTCACTTTGGAGTTTCTTGTCAAAGGTATTGTTATTAGGTCCTATCAGTTCCACTTGTTTGGTTTACTCATATTGGTAGTTTGGAGCATTTGTGATACCTATGGGACTTTGTTTTGCCTCATAATATGTGTCCTTCTGTTGTTCAGGTTCCACTGTTCAATCAAATGGACAACAGCCTCCTAGATGCCATGTGCGAGCGGTTGAAACCTGTTCTCAGCACAGAGCACAGCTTTATAGTCCGTGAGGGAGATCCAGTGAATGAAATGCTGTTTATCATCCGTGGCAAATTGGAGACTACAACGACCAATGGTGGTCGTACTGGCTTTTTCAACTCTGGGATCATTATATCAGGAGGCTTCTGTGGGGAGGAACTGCTTACATGGGCTCTTGATCCCAAGCCTAGCAACAATCTTCCAACATCTACTCGTACAGTACAGGCATTGGTGGAAGTGGAAGCCTTTGCCCTGTCTGCTGAGGATCTCAAGTTTGTGGCTAGTCAGTTTCGACGCCTGCATAGCAAGCAACTGCAACATACATTCAGGTTTGTGCTTTTGATTTCTCCTTTGGTGGTCTTCTGTTAATTTTTCACATTTCAGTGTCTAAGATAACAGCAGCACCTATTGTGGAGAATACTGAAAGACTGCTCTGCATTAGTAAACATGGAGTTCACAATTTTGGAGCAAATGAGGAAGCACATGACTGGTCATCATCCCCAGACCACCAACTGGGCTATAAAATGACCATCAACTGACCATGCATTGTCTTTTTGGAGCCCCCATATGAAACAAACCTGTCCTATGATATTCCTAATACCATGAATCCAATCATGAGACTTATGATCCAAATATCAGTTTGTGACTGTGGTGGCATTATCAGATTCTGTCTTTATTCTCAATATTGAGTGTTTAATTGAGTCACAATCTCAACTCATGGAAGAGGGTGAGGGTTGATCTGTCCATATAGATCCTCCCCCACTGAATGACAATGGTTTACTTATGTACTTTGTCAGTCATCATTCTTTAATGCTTATATGAAAGTATTCCATAGTATTCTGCCATCATAACTGGTTGCTTTCTATTGCTGCAGGTACTATTCACATCAGTGGCGCACATGGGCAGCATGCTTTGTACAGGCTGCATGGCGACGCTACTGCAGACGCAAGATTGCAGAGCTACGGCGCATGGAAGAAGATCTCAGACTGCAGGAAGCAATGGCTGGGGGTGATAAAATGCTTACAAAGCCAAGCCTTGGAGCTGCATTAATGGCTTCACGTTTTGCCACAAATGCAATGCGAGGAGTTCAAAGGCTACGAACAATGCAGGCAGCAGAGATGACACACATATCCAACATTCCTAAGCCCACTGAACCTGATTTCTCTCTTGAGTAGCAGGGCTATTGGTAAATTAGGGTTTGTATCATAGCATGGTCTAAACTACTCCATGCAAAACCAACCCGTAGACACTCAGTCATCAGAGTTGTACTGGCCCATCAATTCTTGATGAGTTGCACATTAAGTATGGACCAGGACATGAAAAAGAGTCAAGGAGGAGAAAAGGATGCAAGTTTCTTCCTCCTTGAAAATGTGAATCATCCATTATCTCTCTAGTTATACTGCAATCACATCCTGCTGAATCCTTGAAATTCTGTCTCAGACTGGGGGAAAATGACCAATGTGTCAGGGACCTGTCAATAGAGTTACTGGATAGTGCTAGAGATTCACAGAGTCTGTGCTAAGATAATGACTCGATACTTTACTGAAAGTTATGTTACAAAGTCTTAAGATACTCCTTGCCAGGGTCTGATTACCCTGCAGATTTTGACCTGCTTTAGATTTCATGGTGTGTATACATTGGCTCTGATAAGATATGCTATTTTCATTTCCTTTTAGTTCAGTTCACCTAAGGTATTCATCTTCCTTGTATTGAAGGTCACCCAAGATAATTAAGGAGAGATTGTGTAGTATGAACTGTGGCAATTGCAAGGAGTTATCTATTTGAGGAGGTCCTCAACAAGTGCAAGGCGGTTCCCACTGTTACAACTTGAAGACTTGTACAGCATGCAAGGGGTATGGTCATGCTGGTTAATTTGAATTCCTTGTATGAAATTCAATTTGAACATTTACCATATTGCATGCAAAATGACTAGTCTATACACTTTGTGATTGTTACTTGAAAGACTTAATATATTGAGGAACATAGTCCACCTTTAGGATGATTACAATCCATGGACCTGTGGTTCTAGAGGTATTGATTGTTACACCGACTATCGCCTGTTTGCAAGTCTTCAAGCTGTGGTGATGTCATCCCTGCTGCAGGGAGACGCATACTGACATAGCTGGCACAGTTACAGCTGATGGTGCATCCCCCTCACCCACACCCTGAAACTTGCTTGGTCATATGAGCACTTCGTAGTTAGTCAGCAGCTTTGAAATATTCTCTCTCTTATGTACTTCAAATTCTCATATTTTGCTGAATGGAAGCATTTCCTTGATCTCACAGAATTGACAATGCCTGTAACTCTAGTCCTTGCTAGAATGCAGGTGAAGAATCTGTATCCTTGCAAAATCCTCTGGTGCTGGCTGGGTGTAGGAACTGTGGAAGCATTGTGCCAACTCCCACAATTGCAAGAATGGCTACTGGAGTGAGCCTCTTCTCCCTTTTCCATCGTTTCTTGAACAAATTACTCTTCAACTTCTTTCGCACATTTTTGTCTGCTTGGTTGAGTCAGGCTACTTGGTGGTTTCATGCTCAGTTCTCTCTCTTGGTCCCTGCACAATCACTCTACCTCAGAGATTGATAAAGGTCCAGTATCATCTGTTGTAGAAGGTACTAAGCTCTAGGGTTGATAAAATCCTGTCTGTTTCTGGTGCAACTCCATTTGAATTACTCATGATCATCCTTACTTAGAGCTAAACTGATTCAGTTTCAAATTGGTGTTGTGACATTTGGGTAGACTGTTGCTGTGTTAACAGAGTGAAGACTGGCCATTGCACTTCAGCTTGGATGGATTCAAGCTGTACCACATCTTCCACAGTCTTCTTACATGTGAATCCTAAACCCTTAAAACCCAAATCCTTACCACAGAATGACCCTATGCTCTGGAAGAAAACCAAAAGAATCCAACATCAAAATCCTGTAGATCTAATTGGAATCCTAGAAAAAATCAATCAAATGATCTTGAGAACCTTGAAATCAAGCATCTTAAGCTTGCAAAAATGAATTAAGATGATGGGTGACTAACCAACTAATTGAATATCTAGTGTTACAACCATGTGATGCCCACCTTCTCGGAAAGATTACTTGGAACATCAGGAGGAGCATTCAATCACCCCAATTTTCATTGATAGTTTAATATATTTTTACCACCAAATTTGACTATTGTAGAGTGGGCCTACAATGCAAGCACCTTGTGTGATTATGGTGCTGCCATTTAGTGTCCACCTTGTGCTTTACACTTGGTAAGTCCCTTATAGACACACTATTGTTAGAGCCTTACCCTATTGAAAACAATATGGCCACTTCCAGAAATTTCAACCTAATGCACCCGATGAACTTGGACAAGACCATAACGACTTTTTCGATTCATCATCAATAATGTTTCTTGATTCCAAAGGGTGTACTAGTTAGGGTCCAAGGCCAATCCATTCCAATGAGTTTATGGATACCTTTACTTGTTTTTTATCCCTTGTTTTTCAATTTGTGGTTATTGAATTTTTTTTGCCTTATTGTTGTAAGTGCATTCTTTTCATTTCAATATTCAACTACAAATGTTCATGTCATGAATTGATAGAGAAGTGTGTAGTATTTAGCTTAGAGGAAAGAAGTTTAGCTAGTTTGTCACAAAGGTGATTTAAAGTTGCAAAGTTTATCGATTAAAAAAAGAAGCTTTCAAAATATGCATGGGCCTTACACATGTATAATATAATATGGAATGAATAACACAAAAAGTAAATTTTCACTTTTTTTATAAAAAAATTGAGCATGAGTTATCACTATTCAAATGTTAGTATTTTAATGTGCATAAATGATAGGTATGAGTTTTAAAATTATGGGTCATTAAATTTGAAATGTTTTGATAATGTTTGTGATACATCTATAATGATTATAAGAATATGTCATAGATTTAAAATCTTTGAAAGAATATGTATCATGATTTTTCAGCTTTTGAAAAATATGTGTTGAGAATTTTTATTTATTTTGCAGTGTGTTAAATGTTGTTTTAACTATGTTGTGTGACATGTTATCTATTTTGTTCTCTTTCTATTTTTTTAACATGTATTTTATTTTAAATGATACATTTCAATGGCATGAATGATTTTTAAAAAAATGTTTTGGAGTTTATGGATGGGTTTTCCTATTATTGTTTTGTAAGGATTAATTTTACATCAATAGTATGGATTTTGTTGTTTATGGTAAAAGATTATAAAATTAAAAAGTAGCACAAAGTAGATGAAAATTTGGTTTTAAGAGATTGTGATAATTTTGTTTACACAATTCATTTTTTCTTTTTAAGAAAACCTATGTGGTTATATTATACAATATAAAGTTTGAAGATTGTGATCAAAATTGGATAAGAGAATATTTATAATAATATTTATGTAAAATTTACATTTCTTGTATCATTTTGATTTTGATTTATTCTTTTTGAATTTTTTATTATTTCTATGAATTTATATCTTTATTAGGGGTAAAATTTAAAATAATCAATTGATTTTTTTTTAATTTATGTTTCATTTAACTTGCTTAATATTTATGTAATCATGGTTTCATGAACTTCTTATTGAGTTTTGAGGTAAATATGAAAAGAATTTTGAAAAGAACAAACAAAAGAAAAGTTTTATTATAAATTTGAAAAGGTTTTTTCAAATTATTGACTATCAATTTTAAGTGTTATTTTTTGAATAATTGAAGTATAAAACTTATGCATTGTTTAAATATATACATGCATTTGTAATGTTTGATCAATGTTTTCATTTGTTAAGTATTGATGGGTGTAATCATAATCCAATTAACCAAAAAAGGCATCAAATGTTAAACAATCATTCAAATAAAAAATATATTCATGTTTCGTCAATTGAATTTATGGTAATCATGACAAGTTTTTTTTCTCTCAATCATATGACTATCAAAAACTCAAACAAAATAATAATTTGATTCAATTTTAAGTTTTGGTTTTAATTTAGGATATTTGAATGTGAACAATTATTGTGTCAAAAGAATATAACTTTACAAAAGATTCATATAACAAAAAAATTTTGATAAAAAAGAAATTAAATGAAAATTACCTATTAATCACATTGAAAACACATTAATAATTTTTTTAATGTGAAATTTTAACACATAAAAAAAATTCAGAATTTTTTTAACTTATTTTAAAATT
>Ga0209208_10013178_pt1 | contig 10364 bp, 3 predicted proteins | sample S1TSphfallax_3_FD_187694 | JGI IMG/M metagenome (GOLD analysis project Ga0209208, IMG submission 187694) | Host-associated microbial communities from peat moss isolated from Minnesota, USA - S1T2_Fd - Sphagnum fallax MG (SPAdes) (version 2) | ecosystem: Host-associated > Plants > Peat moss >... | reverse complement strand
TGCCATGGAAACTGTGACAGGGTTGTGCAGAACAGACAACCCTGTAACAGACAGACACCACCACTGTAGCTTTAATATATAAGATGGTTGTAAGTGCCAACATAACAACACACAATAGTTGTTATTACTAATCTCATTTGTGTTTGCAATCCCTGTTTTAGTTTTATGGGCGGGGTTGGAAAAAAAAAAACTAAAATTTGGATTTGAAAAATATTTTTACAAGATCACATACTAAACATTGCTGGAAATGTTTTTAGGTTAAATAAAAAATTAAATGGGTCTAGAAATTTAACTACCTACACAATGTTTTTTTCAATTTAAGAAAAATATGCTTTAAGCATCTTGTAATTTTGGGTTTGAACATGAATGAAAAGGAGGTGGGTGAAAGATTGTACCATAGAATGGTAGGTAAGATAAATTATTTAACCAATACATGGTAATACTTGTTTTTCATGATCCAAGTGGCGAGTAGATTATTTCCAAAACCATAGGAATTTCATGTAAAAACAAGCTTCAAGGTGCTTGTGGCATACAAAGATGTTGATTGACAAAGAGAAAGTGAGATATAGATGTCAACATGAGGCTACATGTTTTCATTTGGTGCTATGCCATGACTTAATTAAATAAAAGACAAATTGTTGTGACATTTTTTGCATAATGTACACATGAAACATGTGGAATTACACTACCATTATGTTTGAAAATATGTTAATTCTGAAGAAGTGGAAATTGGTTGCATTCCAACTCATGCATATACATTTGACAAATGTGTTTGGCAAAATAAAGTTTGAAATTGGAAGAAATGCCATTGGTGTAACTCAAGTTGAAGTTTTTTTTTTTTAAATGAATTTTCCAAGTGCTACGAAGATTGACTAGATCAAAATGAACCAATCCACATTCCATATAAAAAATTTGATCCATTTGTTCTATGTTCCTTGAATATAAGGTTTGTGATAATTTAGCAAACACTTCACCTTATTAGTAAAAGGGGCTATTCTAAATATAAATTCAATACATGGTAGATGAGTAGGTAAACCCTAATTTATTTCCATTAATAGGCACGTAGGTAATTGGCTTTACTTCAAGACAATTGTAATAAAACTTTTGGACTCTAATTTCATGGGCAACCTTCTAGTGAAGCTTTGGGTCTATGTTTTTATGATTTTATTGTGGCATTGATCTAGTTGTGACTTTTGTGCATTGATTAAAAAGTTATTTTTGAACATAGCTAACTGATATTATACTTAAAACACTTAGTCATGTTCCATTATATTTGAATCGTTATGGTGTTTACACAAAATCCCTTTTCTACATATATAGAGGACATATGTGTAGCCTAGTACAATATATTTAATGAATAACCAATTATGCTAAAATAAATGTTTGGTTAATAGGTTTTCAAGATTCTTAGTGATTGAGTGGTGATTAGGGGGTTGCAAAGGTTGCATTTGGAGGCAAAATTATTTTTTGTTTAAATAAGCATGTATGTGTAAAACACTTATGTTGTTTCAACATGAATTGAAACGACATGATGAAATGAATCAATTAAAAAAAATGAAATAAAAAACTCCATTAAAATCTCATTAACCTTGACAATGTCAAGGTAGGTTCCTTAGTTTGTAATGTTAAACTTGGACATTCGGGTTAAAGTTCTTATGACTTGGACTCAAACTAACACCCTATAAATGGAATCAACACAAGAATCATATCATAGAATTAACCTTTTGTTAGAACCAAAATCAAAATCAGAACTTGAAAAACAATTATTGAACATAAGTTTAGGTTTTTTAGGTAGGCAAGTTAATGTCTTTTGAAGAGTTGGCAAGCAGGTTGAATTTTATAAATAAGTGATTTTTTGAAGGATCTACATATCCTATTCAAAACATCCATCAAGGTTAATTTCATTTGCAAACCTTGTTTTGCCATCTAACCAACATAAACTAAGTTTTGGTTATATGGTTAGAATATGAAATACATCTTTCAAGTAATTTATTCATCCATTTTGCATGGACAATGGCATCTTCCGAATTTTTAGGACATGTGTAGTATCATCATTAGTTTTTGCATACCTTGATGTTTTCAAATCCCTTGTGTTTTTAAACCACTTTCCATGGTTAGTCATGTAATCGAAGGTTTTAGAATATTTACTATATGTTGTTACAATTTGGTAGATTTGTTGTCATTGAATTGATTATGCATTGTATAAAAATAATAATGCAATTCATCACCTTGGTTGCTTGTTGACACGGTTGCATTGTTGCAACTATCCTCTCTAATGTCATGTTGCACTTGCTAGTAATTTGTTGCATGTGTTGAGGTTTATAACAATAGTAACAATTTAAGTATTCCTAATTGTTGACCTTTATGACTTCTACCATGACCCCTTTGATTCCCCTTTCTTTTGGGGTTATTTTGTCGACCTTTTTAGGATTGACCTTTTTGTTGTTGGTGCATTGATGTTTGCAACAATTCCATGCCATCCTCCAAAATGACCTTTAGATCTACCCAAACCTCCTATGATTGAGATACCCATAACTTTCATTTTTTTCATTAATGAGAAAGGATATTAATTCTTGAAAGTTGGGAAACATTTCTTGAACTACAATTGAGGCTTGGAATTGATTATGATTTTTCCAAGACCATTCAAGGTGACAACTAATGTTTTCCTACTTAAATTTGTTAGTGAGGTGGATTAACAATCATCCACAAGTGGGCTAAGCCAAATTTGAGCTACATGTTAAAACATGAAGTAGAAAATTTTGAGATTCCCCCTATATTGTGTGGACAAAATAGACCTTAATGTCAAAACATGGCGATTTCACAACTTTTTGTGTCCAAATTTGGTGAAACTAGAAAAGCGATTCCCAAAAAATCCTTAAAGCCTTTTGTAATCCCTATTTTTTTGGTTACCAATTGGGAAAAAAATTCCACATAAAAACATTAATCACATCTATTAAATTGTCATCATTTACAATAGTTCCAATAGATGGAAGGCCATAAGTAGGGTTTTTAGCCTTTATAGAATAACCATTTATTCATCTTTTTTTCTTATAAATTATGCAACTCTTTTTGAAATCACATCTTATGAATTTGTGCATTGTTGCTACACATTTTCACTAATGTTTCCCAAGCTTCTTTGGGTGATTGTGCATTTTTTATGTTGCATTCATTGTTCATAATCAATATAAAAATGTTGAAATGTATATATATATATATATATAAAGGTCTAACTTCTTTGTTTAAATATTCCAAGATTTCAAATTTAAAAAAAAATCTTTATGAAGCAAAAAATGGTAATATAGTGGTTGTGACATTCATTCTTTTCCCATTCTTTCCCAATAGGTTAGGAGTTTATTTTCTAAAGTTTTGATAATATTTATTTCTAAATCTTATTTTAACAGTCCCTTTTAAATAACGTTGAACCACAATGATATGTATGGCACGTTAAAGAACTATTTGATAAATATTTTAGTGATATCTTCAGTATTTGTTTAAAATAACTATTAAAAATTCATTAAAATATTTTCAAAAATACCCGTTAAAAATAGTTTAAAATTACCCCAAGAAACGAAAATATTTTAAAATTGTCAAAAATAACTATAGAAAATAGTTATATTACAACTATTATAACCAAAAAATAATAAATACACATTAAAATAGGTTTTTAAAGTATTAAAAATACTTTTCAATATTTTAAAATAGTTGTAGAATTGATAAGGTGGCAGTTATTGCACTTATCCATTTCATACATCATCTTGACAAAAAAGATCACTAAATGCAAGAATGCCTTCCTTTTGCTTCCATATTGAAGCTCAAATTGGACATATGAGACATAATTAGTTTGCATGATGAACATGTTCAAGAACAACTTATAAGGAATCAACATGGACAAAATGAAACACTACTTATGGTAGATATGGTTTAATGTGATCAATTTTCACCCATTTCACATGAGAAAACTAAATACCTTACAAGTGAAAAGTGTCATGTACAATCATGTTAGATAGAAAACATCAATATTAAGAATATGAAAACTTTCACGTTCTTAAAATTGAGTTTATTGAATTGTAGATGCCATTGAATGAATGAGAAGGAATAGAATCATTGAAAGGTCGAGAGGTTTTCCATTTTGTAGCCCCATTAGAAGATAGATTGAAAAAGGACATTTGTCAACCTTTGGAAAAGTTTGTAAATGTTAAGGATGAAGGACTATATCTATCTATTTCACCTATTTGGCAAAACTTGGTGCACTTATCACCAATAAAAGAAGATGAGAACACATCACAACCATGGAGACCTAAAGTGATACCATTTGAGATGGAATTACCAACATGTAGATCATGGTACAAATTAAACTTGTGTTGGTTAGGTCAAAGTTTAGATTTGCATTTGGATATTTAAACCCAACTTTGTGGATCTTCACAGTTGACCTAACTTGGGGGTCAAATGGATCTCTATAAGATCTAAACTTGACTATAACCTAGCAGAACCCAATTAGGGGGTTATATGTAGGTTTGGATTTGGGCTTGTAGGTCTTAGCCCTTGTTTCACCATATCTAAGTCTAGTAAGGTCTAAGGTCAAAATATGTAACATGGTTCACCATAATTGAACCTTGCAAGTTTAAAGGGTTTAAAATACCCAACTACCATGTTATCACATATGTTGTGATAATTAATGTGCACTTTTCATTACTATACTTGATTGTCTTTCCCCTCCTTTTTCATATTCAACATGTTGCATCCTATAAATTTTTAAAAATACCCCCTCACTCCTTTTTCCTTTTTAAAAATTTGTATTTCTGAAAACAAAATTTACTATTTAAACATATCTTTAAATGAACTAAGGCTATTTAATGAAAAAGATTTGTTTTAAAGTTCCATCATTTGGGATCATCACAATTATTCCACAAGGAGGTATTTAATTTTAAGTAAGGAATTTTTAAAGCATGTTTTGTCTTCAAAGTCATAAACTTTGAAAGATTTCATTTGTTAATATACATATTCCTTTTCTTTTCATGTTCCCCTCTCTTATGTGTTTTTCCTTTGAATCTTATCATTGCTTGAATTTTGGTATATCCAATTTAACTCTATCTACATTTAATTAATTCATGCCACATGGACTATGAAATGAGATTTAATTAAAAGATCCTTCAACTTGAATCATGTACTTAAAATGTTGTGGTTATGTTGGTGCAACACATCATTTTTCATCCAATATTGCAAATTGTTGGTTGCAAAAAAATTATCAATCACATATATTTGTGATAATCATTATCAACTACATTTGGCCTTTTTAAGTTTGTAAGTGGCTTGTTGCACTAATTAATGGTCAATATTGTTCATAGTTGTCATATTCATTATGTTGTACATTTATAAGTATAATTTGAATTTTATTTTATTTTTTAATAATTTCAAATTGCTGATGTAAAAATTGGGATAGCCTTTAACTTTATTTACACAATGTTTTATAATGGTTTAATGATTTTTTTGACATCTCTTCAACTATCAACACAATACATAAATTGAACCATCAATTTCTAACATGTTGAAACTATTACTCATGAATTGCATTTTATACTAACCATAATTTATTAAAACAAATGTAACAATGCAAAACCTCACATTTATATTATAACAAATTATTGATTTCTTTCACATCTTTTCAATATCAAACGTGTACATGAGTTAAACCATTCACTTTTAATATGTTAAAACCATTACTCACAAGTTGCATCTTGCACTTATTAAAATATATTGAAACACATGCAACTCAATGTTTTGTAACCAAAAAAGGAGGGAAACCAAAGAACAGAGAAAACACAACAACAACCCAACCTCTTCCTGACTGTCTCGCTCTAACAGAGCGAGCACAATGCGATCACACATACAGCACCAACACAACTCAAACTAAGGAGACCTCAGAGACAAACTCCATAGCTCATATTACACAGAATGTCTTTTACAACATCAACTCTCCTGCCTCTGAAATTGCTATCTCGATTGCATTCATCCTAAATTCCCACTAAGCTTTTCTCAGCTCAAGGAGTCAGAGATGTTTCTGGTCACTAATCGCAGCGGAAAAAGAGAGCAACCAGCCGAGAATTTCCCTCCGCTCCTATCTGTTCTGCTCCACCACCCAAAAACTGCTCCTCCCACCGATCATCACCCTCTCTACATCCTTCGATCTAGCTTCCTGCACAAGCTCTCTCCTCCTCGCTTTTCTCACCCTCAGCATTTCCTCCATCCCTAATCAATGTGGCGCTGCTCCTCTTCATCAAACGCGCCGTCATCTTCCTGTCCTCCCATCCCACAGAGACAGACCACCTCCCCCCATGCACCCCATGCACATCTAGTTTCCCCCACACACTAATGAAGATGAAATTTGCCGCCACTCATCAATAGAGGCGGCCAGATCACCCTGATCAAGGTTTCTGTGTTCACACCAACTACACAGTCATGGAGTCACTGTCCTACCACCCGTTGTTCGGCCACAGTTTCACAATTATACTTGAATGGTTTGTGAGTTTTTTCATATTTTGTGAACTATCAACATTTTTACATGAGTTGAATCATCCACTTTTAACTTATTAAAATCATTGTAAATTTTTTGCATATTGCACTTATTAGTATATATTAAAACACACATAACAATTTAATGCTTCACATTTATACTTGAACATGTTAATGAAAATTTCACATCTTTTGAATTATCAACATTTACACATGACTTGAATCATTCACTTTAAATGTGTTAAATCTATTATTCACAAATTGCATTTTACACTCACCACAACTTTTGAAATAGATGTATAAAAATTAAGCAAGTCTCAGATTTATATTTGAATGGGTTGATAATTAGATCAAATGTTCATGCATGTCAAGTCTAAGATGCATGTAAACCTTTAAATTACAATTTTATCATATATTAAATTCTTATACATTCATGTAAATTAGAATATATATTTTTCTTTAGTTTTTTAGGCATCATTGAGAAGTTTATTATTACAAATGTTCATGATGCCGCACCAAAAACCCTTAGAAACAATCTTTAAATTTTCCCCATTTTTCTTTCTTGGTGCATGAAAAAAAAAAAAAACATCTTTCAAAAAATGAATGTTTTTCTATTTTGTAATTTTATTAAAAGAAATTATTATTATTATTTATATGTTAAACATGATATATCAAAATCTTAGAGCTTGTTTTGTTACAAGTTTATGTTTAAATATTTATATGTCAGTTTTTTTATTTTTATTTTAAAGAACTAGATAAATGAAGGATTATTATTATCATCATTATTATTATTTTCAAAAAATTTGTGCCTTCAAGATCATCCAAAAGAATATTTAACCATGTTTTGGCTATAGAACATGTATATGGAGGTATAAATTTGTTAAAATATTTATATGTTTTGGTTATGAGTCTTAAAACCCATTGTAGAATTATACCATTAATTTATTTTTTTTGAAATTTTGGTTTTTAAATTAAAACTCTTTTTTTATTATGTTGATGTCCCTTTTTTTAGTTTGCAAAATTTTGGAAATTTTCCACCAATTTTTTTTGTTACATCATTAGTATTTATTTTAATGTTTTCAAAAAAATTGGATAAGGTTTATAGCGATTTCAAAGATTGAGCTCAAAAAATTTCAAACAAATTTGAGGTTGGAATTGTGTTTAAGGTTGGAATTATTAGGATTAATTATATTAAAAAAATTCATTATGAGCAACCTTTTTTCCTTTCAAATTTGTGATTTCAATTTTTTGTTGTTTACATTTTTCCTTGCATTTGCACAAAATTTTCCATTTTTTCCCAACAAGAATGATTAAGTTAGGAAAATTCAAAACCAAAAAAAACATGTTGGTTGGGAAAGGGGGTTTAATCCAACTATTTAATGCCTTCACCAAATTATGTTACTTTTACTTCTCCAAAGGAAATGAAGTTAAAATATATCTTACACCAATAATATATACATATTGTGATTTTTTTCAATTTTTATAATGAATCATTTGTATTACTGTATGATTAATGTTGTTAAACAAATATGTTATTGAGAATTAAATGGTTATGTTGATTACTTAATTGAAATTTATTTTTTTGGTCATTTTTTCCAATTAAAAAAACAACAACATTAACAAAGGACTTTTTAAAAAATCAAATCAAATTTTGTCAAATTTAAAATATATATTGTTAATCTTTACAATAAATTATAGTAGGTGGCCATAATATTGAAGGATTTAAACCAGTTTTTAAACTTCACAACTTGTTTATAACCAAATGTGGCTAAATATTCTTATGGATGATTGCCATTTTAACAACATTGCAAAAATAAATAAAAATTTGTGTACCTACTCATATTGCAGAAAATAAATTTTTTCAAAATTTCAAAAAATAGAGATATTTTACATAATGGAAATAACAATGTTAAAAAATTAATGATAACATTCTTGAGTTCACAAAGATTGTAGGTCAATTTAAACAAAAGACAATTTGTAAATTTATTCATGACATGTTATTTTGAGTGTTTTATAACATTGTATATTTAATATTTTAAATTTATAACAATTTTTTTGAACATGTTTTTGAATAAGTTTCAAAATCATGTTTTCATTTATAATATTTGAATAAATTTTGAAAAAGAAAAAAATGTTAAAATTCGAATTTCCTAAACAATTTCATGCCAAACATAATAAAGTTAAAGTTTTTTTATGCTTATTAATAATGTCTTAAAGTGGTTTGGTGTTTAAGATCATGGTGCACCTCCATGATGTCTTGGGTTCAAAACTTGATGAACACATCAATGTCTTTTGTATAAATGCAATATACGAACATGTATATCATGGTTAATGACGTCAATTTTTTTATAAACAAAATTGAAAAAAATCAAAATCATTTTTTTTTTCATGGCATGTAATTATGTTTTGGTGTGTCCTGAAAAATATGCAATTTATGACTCCATGATCTTGGGGAAAAAAAGAACTGAAAATTTTATAGGATGAGGCGACGCTTTATTCCATGTCATAATAATTTAAAACCTCATATATCCATGTCAAAATTCTCAAATTAAAAATTATGTATTGCAACATGTGATTGTCGAAAACAACTTAAAACCAGTTCATTGAAAATGTTCTAATCAACTAGTCCTTTTTTTACCAAAACCATACACGTTGCATATTAATCAATTTTGTCCCATTTCACTAAAAACCTAGTGAATTTGGATAATGAAAAAAGATAAGATTTCTTCTTGCAAACCCTTTAGACAATAATAAAAGGAAAAAAAATTTATTGTCACATTGTGCTCTAGGTCAATTTAGGAATACACTTAGAATTGAACATGAACTAAACTTAAAACTGATGGGTTTTATCCAATTAAAAATCGTTGGATTCAAAAACTAACAATCAAGTTGTTTCGACTTTGGACTTTGAACCATTGGGTTTTAATTTGTTGTAATATTCTTTATTTTAGAAGCCCTCTATTTTGTGAAAAATAAATAAATTGGAGCCAATGGTTCTTGTAAAAATCAAGATTTGACCAACACTAATACATCAAATTATGCATTTGATGCCCAAATCAATGTTTTAATAAACAAATCATTCAACTTCACTTTATTTGGATTTGTTGGTCTAAGGTTAGGACCACATGATCCCAACTAAAGGGAGGATAATGTTAAAGGGGAAATTTTGATTAACAATTTAGTGATATTTTTTAGTACACGTGGAAAATAGTTTTAAAAATAATTACTGAAAAAAACTACAAGTATCTATTGAAAATAATATTAAAACCACCAAAAATACCTACCAAAAAAAACTTTTACAACACAATTTGAAAACTACTATAAATATGTATAAAAAATAATTTAAAATCCATTGGAAATGAATACCAAAAATAAACTTAGAACTACATAAAATGGCTAACAAAAGTAATTACAACCGATTGAAATTAACTATCAATTTTTATTTTATTGAGCATTTAAAAAATCCAAATAATTCCAATTGGGATACTTGATATGGGTTTGGGTTATATATTTTAAATTTGAAGAAGTTATGAATTTCCAAAACTTCTTAACTAAAATATTTTATTAATTGTTGGCATTGATTAATAAGGACAATTGTACCACTTTAGTATGTATATCAACCTAGTGATTTTTTGAACAATGATTAATTTTTGAAAGACATTTGGCATTTGGTAAGGGCGTCAAACAACCTTGAGGTCAACCTTACTTATACCAAAAGGCTATTGCCGATTTTGATAGTTTAGAAAATGGATGATACCAACTTTTTTATATAGTAATTTAAAGCTTAGATTTTTAGATATAATCATTGTTTCTTGAATAACATTTGAGTGTTCAAGTGTTTTTTAATGAATTTT
>Ga0209208_10013176_pt1 | contig 10365 bp, 11 predicted proteins | sample S1TSphfallax_3_FD_187694 | JGI IMG/M metagenome (GOLD analysis project Ga0209208, IMG submission 187694) | Host-associated microbial communities from peat moss isolated from Minnesota, USA - S1T2_Fd - Sphagnum fallax MG (SPAdes) (version 2) | ecosystem: Host-associated > Plants > Peat moss >... | reverse complement strand
CTTCTATTATAAAGCTAATAATCCCAATAAATTGTCATACAACAATTTTCACATAAGGATATGGCATCTCTTGTTCCTTCACCATGCTAAAGGAACATTTATATTTCTCCTTTGTCACATTTATTAGTCTTGAATTCCAAGACAACTAGTCATTGAGCACAATTAAAACCATTTTTTCATTGGGTTTTTCAATACCATACAAAAAATGTAATCCAAAACTTCTAACTATAAGAATGTTCTCCTTGGTAGATTGTAGTTGCTCATGGATAAGGTTCATTAGTATAAACAACTTATCAACATTGTATTTCACAATGTGCTACTTGTTACAATATTGTTTCATTGTTGGCTTGCTAGTTCTTTAGTTGCTTAAGTATGTGAGGAAATTTTTTGCATTAAAGGTGCCTTAGGTACAATGATTCTCAAGAGGTTGAGGGTGAGGATGGGTTTGTTGTGATCATCTAACTAGATGCAATAAGTTTGTCATTGCAATACATCTTTTTCACTAATTTGCCTACCTCTTACCTTATTTTTTGGATGTGCTTGCAAATGAGTAGTTGTGTAAGGGGATTTATTATATTTGTTATTCACAAGTTGCCTTGCTCTTCATATGTGAATAGACATTGACAATTCTATTTTGGTCTAGGGAGTTCAAGTTTGTAGTCCATTTTTTCTTGGGTTGTATTACTAGTTGGTTGCATTTTGAATGACTAAGAATACTATGGACTTTTTTGATACACTAAGTGTTTGATGATGTGCATATCTAGCTTGGTTATGTTGTTGAGTGCTTGCCAAACATTAGGACTTGTTTGGGCTTGTGTATGCATAAAGTTTGGTACAAATATGGTGATTAACAAAGAGTTTCACAATTTAAGGATTTGTGTTTTTCATTTAGATTTTTGATGTGATATTGAAAGTTTGCAAGCATAGATCATTATGGCATGATGTACAAACTTCACGATTGTTAATTCATATATATTATTATGTTTACTATGATAATGAACCTTTATTTTTGTGTTGAAGAACATAGAGTTACATGATCACATAACAAATTACTTAGTCTCAATTCAATAAACTTGCTTTAATGTTCAAGATGAAACCTTTTGTGGCCAATCCTTTGTATATTTTTTCCTTCACTTCTAAAAGAAAACCATTGGATTTGCGTGGTTGAGGACTTGAAATGTTTGAATATGAGGTGTGAGGGGTTGGGTATTTTATCCACTTTCAAATTAGGCATATTACTCAATTCTTTAACAACTATCCTATTTCTTCAAATTGTTTACCAGTTCCTCAATTGGAAGGCACACCAAATCTAAATAAATAAATAAAGAATTGATGTCATATATGCATTTCGATAAAATCAAGACAAAGATGAAACAAATGTCCCCTCCAATTCTATGGAAGGGCATGCATTTGGCTTTTGGCTCATAACCTCTAGTGTGCTTGATGGCATGCCAAGCACAATTATGAATATTTGTGTTTGAAAAGTCCTTGTGTATGGATGTGAGGGTGGGTACTATAATATTTTATTTTCTGGGAATGAGGCAAGGGAAAGTTTTTCAAAATATTATCTTCAATTGTTGTATACATGCATACATACATACATACATACATACATACATACCCATTCAAATAATGAAGAGCGGTTTGGTGCCAAGTTGAACACACACCCAATACTAGTCTTAACCAAAAGTAATAGATGTGTAATGGACAACAAAAGGAAAACTGTGTTGTAAAACTTTTTAACACACATTGGGTCTAGTGCATGTGACAACATTCTATTGTTTTGGTAAAAGATTCAAATGTATAAAGAGATGCAAAAGTTTCAGAAATTCAAAATAGGTGAGAATGGGTCATAAATATGTATGTATGTATGTATGTGTGTATGTGTGTGTGTGTGTGTGTGTGTGTGTGCATATGTATGGCCAACAAGTTTCGGAAAAAGCTGATGCTCAAGTCCAAAGATCAATATAAAAACAACAACAAAATTGTTGGATGTGAGATGGGCTTTTTAATAACTTGCAAAGATGGGCATGAATTGGTCAATATTGATTGCAGAAAATCCAACCTCGAAACTTGCTTCAGTCTGGAAGTTTATGTTGCTCTTTCAGTGGCAAGTTTCCATTGAGATTTTACTTGCAAAAAATTCAACCTTCAAACTCACTTGAGACTGGATGTTAATGTTGCACTTTTGGTCACAAAATTCATTATCATGTGTTACAACAACAGTACAGACTTCACAGGAGATTGTGATGAGAGGTGGTTGCACTTTTGGTGCCAATCCATCAATCGCATGCCACACCAACAATGCACACTTTGCAGCAGATTGTGATGTGAGAGGGTCCACAATCTTATATACTTAGTGTCAGCCACCCAAGTCTAACAGCACATCATGCAACATGAGAAAACCCCTCCTACAGGTTTCTAAGCAACTATGGAGAAAGTTCTACCCAAATTTCAAAGCAGCTATACAAGACAACAGTGATAGAAAAGCTCACAATGGAGAGAGCCACCTGTGATCAAATAGTAGACAATCTCACCCAATCTTCAAAGCTCAAATCTCACCAAAATACTTCCCACAATTCATACAATTGCTGCTGGGAACAGAATTCAGCTCCTTTTTTTCTGTATTGGCAGCTGTCGAATTCCTACAGTAGTCAGAGAGAGACCTGGCAGTGAAGCCACCACCAGGAGGGGGGGAAAAGACCCACTGGCATTGTATAAATGAGCGTCTGAACTCTGAACCAGAGGACTAAGAGACTAGAAATCATCCCATAAAAGCTCAAATTCTTAATTTGATATCACATTTCTGAAACATGGGCAGTACAAAGTTGATTGCCAAATGCCTTGAAGACATGATTCAGAATGCTCTGGTGACCTGCAGGACTTTTGTCCCGGAAAATGTAGAGAGAGACATTTTTGTTGGAGATGGAGTTCAAGTACTTGCAGAAAGTTCAATAACGATGTGCCATGACTAACAAGATAAGTGATGTCCATCCAGTGAAGGGATGTGACCCCTTGCCTTCACCTCTGCGTGTATTATCATATTGTTCCCATAAGTAGCCACTCTCATGGTAGCGCTCCACCACATTTCTGTCACAAAAATCCACAACAGACCCAAGGACTTTTCTTAAACCTGGATCTGAAACCCAAATCCTCCCTTTGCAGCACCCTCTGGTTGGCTTTTCTCCCCCAAACAAACTACTTTGCAAAAGGACAACAATAGAAGGATAGTGCAAAGTTTGAGACAAAAGGCATAATAAAATCCCATCCATCCCACTCACTGGATCAGATTTGCACGAAGCTCAGAATACATTTGACTGCATTTCTCCTTGTATTTCCCTGGCACTGCATCTGGTTTCCAATTTCCATGTGAGATCACTACAAGCAGCCCCATGAAGTTGAAAAGAACTCAAAAGCTAATGACAGGGTGGTCGGGTGGGTGGGAGGGGTGCCTCTGTACCTTCAGCACAATGTTTGAGGGCAGAAAGCACAAGATAGTTGATGTTCATCCAAATGGGTCCACGCCAGTAGGGTGCATCATGCTCTGTGTTGTATTTCATGTATATAGAGCTGTACAGAAACCAACAACTTTTTCAAAGCTCCATAGTTGAGTGAAACACAAGAGTCACAGAAACTCTTATGCAGAAAGAGCTAAAGCCAAGAAGAAGATTGTGTCACATATCATGTATCTTCACAAAAGATTGTAAAAAGCAGTAGGGGAGTACAACCAGCATTCCATTGTTCTTCTACCTTGATGTTGAGAGAGATCGTAGTCCAAAACTTGTCCACAAATGAGTCTCATTCCGAAGAAGATCCAACTGAGTTCCAAAAGCTGGCGAGTCCTGTCAACACAAACACCCAAAATCCATCCTCTTTACATCAGAAACAAACCACAGCTGTGGGCACCCTTTTTCTTCTCCTGGAGTAAAAAGACAGCAGTAGCAAAGCAAGACTTTCAAAAAAAAAGAAAGAAAGAAAGAAAGAAAGATGGACCCAATCATTACTTGTATGAAGAAAGGTCAGTTCATTACCAGAGGGAGAAGGTGCATCAGCATTGGGAAGAGGCTGCAGTAGCCATAGTGAGGAACCCATCCCAATTCTGGTGGGCTTATCACTACTCTTTGCACTGAAGCTTGAATATATCCAGTCTGAGGATCAATGTATTTGTTTCGTTGTAGCTTCACCTGAAAACAGACTCAAACAATTGAGGGAGATCTTAGGATCTTGCACACACTAGCCATTGCTTTCCATTCTTTCATGAACCACCACCCAAATTGATTTAATTGGACACTCAGCGGATGAATGCTTTTGGAAAGGTAAGAGAGAGAGGAAGCAGGGATCATGCCTTCTCTGAATGAAGTCCGTAGTCAAGGTACTGCCCGCTCTTCTCATCATAATGCAGCTGCATCTCAGACCATTTTTGCAATTTTAAGCAGTCGGGGCAAGATGAATTTCTGAGGAGTCATTAAACTGATGAGTGAGCTGGGAGAAATTGTTACCTCATTGAGGAGCTTCAGATCTGTAAGCCTGGCTGCAGTTGCTTCATATATCTGTAAACCAAAAAAAAAACCATGTGACTGTCAGAAAACACTTCTGTAGATTCCTCAACTTATCTAGAGAAGGTGTGACCAACAATCTCAGAACTTCCAAAAGAAATTGTATTTGTATAGAGGCATCAGATGGGGAGGCTTCACTTCCGATTTCCATGGCTGCCATTTTCTTCATAAAAATTGCAGACTGAATAAGAAAAACCAAAATGGGTCACTGAAAATGGCATTGTTGAACTAGCTGTGCAGAAAATACAATTGGTTTGAGTGCAGTGATAGTAGGCTGCTTACTGCACTAGAGGAGTTTATAATGGAGGCCATTGCAGCCATTGATTTGGAAGCAAGGGCCATCCAGCACCGAAGATCCAAATGGCGCTCATCATCAGTTGGGTGAGAAGCTCTTGGATAATCATCCAAACCTGACATCAATGTCTTCACAAAAAAGCACAAAAGCAAAAATGTCAACAAAGACAAAGTTATTGTTTCCTTGCAGATTTTGGTTGTCTGATACTGCTAACATGTCAAATCCATAAAGTATATATATATCATCATCTGATCATAGTCAACTGTAGGGAATCAAGCAATGCTAGTTTCTGAATGAAACCTTTGGGTTGAGCTCACGATCAGTTTCCGCATCTCGTCCATGCCAGTAGTAGCTGCTTCCTACCTTTCCTGCCTCACCAAGGAAATTCCTTTCACCTCAGTCATCAGTGACATTATATGATAACACACATCACCCAAGAAATGTAGAAGAGTATCGAGTTGTAGAGAGAGTTGTATAATTGTTTCCCCCAAAAACAGCAATTGAGTTTCTTGACAGCACCACCTCTGGGATCTTTCTCAAAGCTTCTGCAGTAAAGCAAATACATCTGAATCTGAAAGGACATTGTAGGTAGACTCAGCATTCTTGAGAAGATGAAAAGGAAAAAGTCTGATAGGAATGGGCTCAAACAAAACAGAACAAACCAATTTGAGAAGTGTTGAACCAACGAAACCAAACTTCAAGCCGAGGAAATGCACGCTTGAAAAACAACTCATCTTCTTCATTGTGTTTCCCCAATGCTTTCTCTTCTTTATATGATGCCACAAGCTCTGCACCCAATCCATCAAAACAAAAGATCCATCAAGCCGATTCATACAGGCTTTAGGGTTTATTGTTTGGGGTTTGTTTGATAGCACCGCAAAGAGAGGCCAGAGACTGAGTTTCAACCAAAAAGAGTGTGTGTGCTCCATTAATGCCTCTTGCTACAACAGAGGTCGGAAGGGCAGATTTGAGATTTACTGTCTAGAACCATGAAAAGTGTGGGTGGGTTGGCATTGCTGATATGTTGCAGTACAAACTCATCTGGAACTTTGCTGCACCCATCAATCACCACCCCATCACTTTTTTTGATCCAACTGCTGTCAATCATAAACCACATCTGAACTCTATATTCAGATCTGACAGTATAACAGTAGCATATCAGCAAGCATGGAAAAAGACAAAATCTGACTAAAGAAGAAAGAGAAAACCCACAACAATGATTGGTCATATTGCATTTTCAAGGAAACTATTGGAGTACATTCTGGTTGGGACAAAACACTCCCTCAGGGGAAGGTTGCCCAACTGAAGAAAATGACAACTCAATGGGAAAAAAACATGGGCAAGCTGGGTTTGCAATGCAACACCTTCGAGCCTCATCTCCAAGAATCTGCTCCCGAGGAATCCAACCATGAACATTGAGGAGATCTAGCCAGTGTGCTATGATCTCTTTGCTCATTTTTCGATCCCACTGACTGCATTGCATGGCTCCAGAATGTCAGTCCAAAATCAGATGCATCAACAAAAGGTAAAGATCATCATGCATGAACAATACTACTCTTTAGACTGTGCCTATTGCAGAAGAAATATACAAAGAAGATCATCAATGAGGAGGATCTCCTCATAGCCTGAATCAAGATCCCAAAACACACCCTCCTTTTTTTTACCTGATCAAAAGCTGATGGAATCCTTCATCCCAAAGGAAGCCTCGAGGAAAAAAGGAGCGACTTGGAACTGCTGTGTACAGTGCGGCAGGCCAATATTCCCAATAGTCTCTGTTTTGTGTTTTCAAATTCTGCTCAAACACAGAATTAGCAAGCACACACCAGAGGAGCAATTCATTATGGCAACAAGAAGTGCAGAAATTGTCTTTGTGAAGATTGAAAGGGCTGCAGTGATTGAAAAGTCTACTTTTTACACAAAGTGCTAATGGAAGAAGAGTATGAAAGGTTAAAGAGAAGGCGGATTGCTCACTCTGAATTTTAGTGGGATGGCAATGCGAGATTGACCATAGAAATACCCTATGCTCCCTAGCATATTGCTGAGTGCCACCCTGCCAACTTCAATCTGCCTCTCATCCTGTACCTGGAACAGTTCCAACAAAGCAAATAGATTGAGAAACTTTAAAAGTGAATATCTGAAAGAGTTTTTCACTTGCAAGACTGGATTTCAGACAGCATTTTCTGCAAGTGGGGTTGGTGTTTTGCACTGCATTTTTTTCTTTTGAAGCTTCTAAGTCCAGTCCACACCCACTACATACATCCTCCATGAATGATGGAACAAGCAACACACCCAAAGCTCTAAAACATGAGAATTCCTTTCACCTTGCTTTGGAGTTGGAAAATGGACTCGAATCGCTGCTCAAATTTCTCTTCTTGCTCAGCTAATCTCTTACTAAGTGCAACACCTGAAAACCCAAGGCTATGGAATTGAAGATCTGATCCAAATGTCTTAAGTAAGAATTATCATCATGAATTTCAGTTCTTTAAAGAAGTTTGAGAGCACATAACAACCCACACAGAGCTCCTTGTTCCTCAAGACTCAGTTTATTGCAATTGGAAGTATATGAGCTTCAAAAGTGCAAAAGCACTCTCTGAACGGTGACACCCATTTGTGCAATTAGCAATGTTCTTGTAGGTGGAGTAATTTCAGCACAAAGATGCTGGAAAGAGGTACCTGAAAGATTCTCAATACGCTCATTTACTCTTGCATCTTTGGCATTTGTGCCAGTAACAAATACAAAGTCCACCTCCAGGGGAGCATATCCAGTAATCTGAGCAAAACAGATTTACTCAGCAGAATGACAGACAATCAGCCCCATGCACAATATACAGGTTTGCATTTTCTCACATGTTGGGCTTGACAATCATGTGGAGAAGTTGATGAGTTTTCATTGCAAAACCTGGACAACTCCAATGTTTGATGACCTGTCAAAACTGTCGGGCAGTTCCAATCGTCCTTGTGTTCTTGCCTGCAAGCAACAACTCCTGTATAAGAATTACTACTTTGTGCATGGTGGGCTGCAGCAGAATCAATCAAGGAGAGAACTTAGCAGGTAAAGGAAAAAGGAACAGCCCCATCTCATGGAACAATCACAGCTTGCAACTCAAGGAACAGATCTATAAGAACCTGCATCTCGAGTTCTTGCCACACCAATTGCGTCAGATTGTGCATGTGTTGACGACGACGACCTACAAAACTAACACCTGCTCCTTTCTGCACAGTGCAGGTAAAAAGAAACTGATGGGTTTTGGACATCTGATATTTCACTGCAATTCCACTTCTGACAGCTTTAATTCCATTCCTGGCAGCAGGACAGATATGTTGTGCTTTGGGAAGATGTCAAGCCTTAAGAAAAAAGGGTTCTCTCATCACCTGTCCCTTTGCATGAAGCTCCCAACCTCCAACCTCAGGAGGCATTGAGCTACCAGTGGCAACTTGGGTATGCTGCGAATCTACAGAGATCTTCATTGAGTTCCCTCCCTCATCCGCAACATAAAAAAATAGAGAGACAAGTTTCTTTTCTTGTCTGCAAACCCAAAACCACATGCCTGAATCTCTGAGTATAAGAAAAGAAAAACTCTACACCATTTGTCAGGGCATCTGTCATCATTTTCTAGAGAAAAAGGAAAACAAAAATCTTTTGATTTGTGAGTGCTTTTTGTGTTAGAATCTATACTGTATTTCTGAGGAAGATGATGATGATGATGATCCTTGCTTCTTTGCTTGGATGCGAACTACCCAATCACCTCCATAACCACTTCCGATCTCCCAGCTTTTCAAGAACGTGGTGGTTATGGAAAGGTCTTGATCCACGATTTCCTGCATCCATGAGATGATCAACAACAACACCTTCTTTAAAAAAAGAGTGCTCTGGGTGAGAAGGTGGTGCAATCTATCTCTTGCTGAAGAAGAAGAAAGAAGTATCAAGTATATATAATACCTGGCGTCCATATGTTGCTCCATCATGGCACACCCACGCATACCGTGAGAGTTTATCAGACTCTTCACATGTATGTCTCAATGCATACTGTCCATCCTTCACTCCTAACCACATGAAACCCGCCAGTATCGACTTTGGGATCCTGCAATTCACAGAAAGAAATTTCTTCTGCAATTCAGATCCTCTCTCTCACTCATTCTCTCTCAAGAGTTTCTCTTGGCAATTGGTCACAACACAAATCCCTCCCTTGCTCACTTTGCTGCAGCTGCAAAGAAGAACCCTACAACAAATCCTCTGCCTGTTGTTATTTTTGCTGTTGCATCACAGAAAGATTTTACACAAACACATCCACACATACCTGGCACGAATCCCCAAATAGAGGGTGGAGCGATATGTCCCCCAATAGTACTGCTCCCGGTGCTTGCCCTGAAACTGCAAGAGATTCCAAGAGGGAAAAAAGGATGAGGAAGAAGAAGAAGAAGGATTTCAAAGATAGATGAATTTCATGATGCAACATGGGAAAGCCACATCTCTACTTCCATCTGTCTCTCTCTCCTTCTGAGCTGAATCTTCTGCATAAAAAAAAGCTGCAAAAAGAAGAGCAAAACAATCTGATCATCACAGCATTTGAAGACCATCTGCATATAGAATTGCAACAAAGAAATCTGCAAGCATACATACCTGTGTCAATTGGGAGATGGGTTTTGCATGGAGAGGAGTAAGAACTCCATGTGCTTTGTCAGTGCTCCAATTCCAGCTCCAAAGCAGTAGCAGCAAACCTGCTACAAACACACATCCTGCCACAATTTTGCTTCTGTTGCCAGACATCCATACTCCTCCTCCTCCTCCAGCATTCAAGCTACTGAATATGCCATTCTTGGAAGCAGCAGATGCTGCTGCCGCAGCTCTTCTTCTTGGTGGCCTGGGAGGGATCTGAGACCGGGCCGCTGCTGCTGCTTCTGTTGCTGTTGGTTTCCGATCTCGCATTCTTGGCTGCATCTTTTTGTGTGTTTTCAGAGTTCTTGATGGAGGTCTATCAAATCTTGTCAAAACCTTGAAGAGGAAGAAGAAGAAGACAGCAGCAAACCATCAGAACTACAGTCCTGCTCTTGTAGCTGCTCAGAAATGGTGGTGTTCTTCTTCTTCCATCACAAGCAAAATGCACTCCCACGAAAACCCAAACCTTGTGAATTTTCACAATTGTTGCAGCAGCAACAGCAGGAGGAAGAAGATGATGATCTGGTCACTACAAACCCTAACCCATTTTTGCAAATGGGTGGTTCGTCGTCGGAGGAAGATGATCTCTCTCTCTTGTAAGTCTCGCCATTCCCATTTCAGTCTTGTGTTCTTCTTCATCTCCCACTCTTTCCTTACTTCTTGTGCAAATCCCATCATCTATCTTCGTTTGAAGAAGGTCATGTTGTTGTTGCTGTTTTTAGGGTTTCGTATTTTGTCGTCGATGGGAGAGAGAGAGTCAGGGACAGAGACAAGCCCAAAAATCTGAAGAGCAGCTGTGACATTCCTTAAGGAGCTTCTTGTAACAAGACACAAAATCAACAGTCGCAGAGGAGTAT
>Ga0209208_10013175_pt1 | contig 10365 bp, 9 predicted proteins | sample S1TSphfallax_3_FD_187694 | JGI IMG/M metagenome (GOLD analysis project Ga0209208, IMG submission 187694) | Host-associated microbial communities from peat moss isolated from Minnesota, USA - S1T2_Fd - Sphagnum fallax MG (SPAdes) (version 2) | ecosystem: Host-associated > Plants > Peat moss >... | reverse complement strand
TTTTTTAAATTATGAAAATTTTGATATATTAGTTATTAATAAGTTAGAAATTTAAATTTATTTGATCATTTAATATCCATTAATGAAATATTCTAACTCATAAGTTAGTTATTTAATTAATATTAATATTATAATAATTGATTTGTTGATATTTTAGAATATATATTCATTAGTTAGTTAATTAATTAATTAATTAATTATTTACTAAGTTATAAAATTTACAATTTAGAAAGGAGGACAAAATATATGAAATGGGTCTTCCATTTCCATATAATGAAAAAACTTTGTTATACACTTTCATGTTAAAAAATACATGTCACTGGGATGAACCATGAGTTTAACCCTATAAAACATTTAACCCTAAAAGTTAAACCAAATTTTACAAAAAAATTCATTTTGGTCAATTTTTAAAAATGCCATGTGTCATAATATATAACCATTTAAAATAGATGGTGAAAATTCACTATTTATTTTCAAAACAATTTTTTTTAAACCTTTTTCATTTGTGACATGTCATTATGTTAGTTGTTGATTTATATGGTAATATACAAAGGCATGCAATAGTATATAGATGGTGGAGTATTGGTTGACTATTGCCATCATTCACATTTGCAACTAGAGTCTTATGCAACTTGTTTAATGCAACTAAGTAGTTTTTAATAACAAAAGTCCTTTGCAATTAAAATATAGTTGCAAATGGTAGTTTTTTTTCTAGGTTTTTTTTTAGCAAATATTTTCAACGTGCCCTACAAGAAATTGTGCAAAAATCTAAATGCATGTGTATGTTGTAGAAGGCCATGGAGATCCAATATGACAATTTGAACATTGTTTGCATTTGGTTACATTTAGGAAATGTATTTCAAGTTCGAACTTGCATAAATAGTTGTGGATTTTTTAGATGGGGCCTTTTGACCATAGGGATCAACATTTTTGCCAAGGATTATAAGTTGTTCCGCAAAGACTTGCCCAAGCAAGGCAATGAGAACAATAATAAAAATTGGCCTAACCATTCATACTTTTAAAGAGGGAATATAGGTAGGCCTAATCCACACATGGACTAACTATATATTTTTTGGCCAACACTTCTAGTCTTCACATATGATGGCACCACTTGCCCAATCTACTTTATCTCCTATGTGCCAAAGGGCAAGCGAGCTTTGGGCACATGTCTTGACATGTACCATCTTCAATGCCTCATGCCTTTCATGGCGCATTAAGATAGACAATGTGTGTTATGTTGAACACAATTCCATAGGCAGTATGCATGCCATGTTCAAGCAACAACATTGGAAATACAACCTTGAAAATGCACCTACATATGAAAGGAAGTGGGGCATTGACCTTGTATGGAATGACAACATGGTGTGCATATGTTCAATTTTGAAACAACTTTTTTCAACTTTGAAAAGGACCCCAGCATGGCTCCTACAATGTGTTGTGCATTATATTCACCCAAATGATGGATGTCATGATTTTTTCTACCAAGTGGCAAAGGGATATTGGGATAAGGTGCACAATTAATTCCAATTTAAAATACATATCAATAATGGCTCAATTTGCAAGGGGAGGTCATTTATCAAATGTTTTTAATATGGAAGAATTGCCCATGGATATATGGGAATTTACTAAGGTTAACTTTCATTTCCATGGTTGATTTTTTAATGAGGTAGTTCAAGATTGTTTGTTCAACCAAATTGCCCCACATACATTCTAGCTCCTTTAAAATTTCATGTCATTTCATGGTTTACAAGAGATTTTAGCAATAAGATTCTAAGACCACAAGGGTAAATGCATACTATGGTGGACCAAAAAATGCACCAAAATAGTCCATTTCTACATTTTTTTGTGTTGTTATCACCTTTAAAATGAATTTTCCAATTGCAATTTTAAGTTTTTGCAAGAACTATGTGTTGTAAATTTTTTCTAATACATTATAAAACACATTCAATGAAAAAAATTGAATCAAACTCAAAAAATACATATTGAAGAATACTTGTGGATTGACCTTTAAAAAAAAACTCAAATGGTCACTTTCATTAATAATGACATCCTTAATAAAAATTTGTCTCCATTTTGATCATACAACTTGTGGCAAAGTACTATAAAACAAATAATTTAATAACCCAAGATCTGTGAGTCCATTTACAATTATTTAGAGACTAAATAAAGATTGTGATTGAATTTAAAACACAAGTTTTAAAGTCCTGCCCTAAACCAAAAAATGAACATATGGTTTTTATTTTTTAATGTGTTATTTCTACAACAATATAGATCATATATGTGAGTTTCTTGTTTCAAAATTTAAAAAAAAAAATTTAACTTAAGAAACAACATGTAGTTGGAGGGATAGGAAGTTTTACACTGTGACACAAAAAAAAGGAAACCATAGTATGCATTTACCCACAACATGTGGTGTTTGATGATGATTAGACTAATATAAATCAAAGTTTAATTGAAATGTGGTAAAAAGGACCCAAAAGTGATGACCATAAAAAAAATTGTTTAATAATTTGTGACATTGCCCAATGTGATTGGGTGGTTTTTTTGACCATGTCTAGGCTAGAGCTTTTGATTGGTCTTTCCATCACATTATCAATTTCATTATTAGTCAAATTAACCATTTTTTAATGTCTTCCCCCTTCCACATCATCATGTGATTGCCATTTGGATGGTCAGATTAGTAAGTTGATAATTTGATTATTGGTAACATGGTAGTAAAAATGTACTTCAAATTGTTGCCATGTGACATCATCTAATCCCATCATAACCCACCAAACGTCACATTTTAATTTGTCCAAATTTCACTTGTTGTCATTTAAATTGTCTCCCAATCACACATATGGTTGTTGATTTGTGATGGTTAATTTGATTAAGTGTCATCACAATGAACCATGTTAGATTTGATCGATTGTGGACATTTATTCTATTGACACACTTCACTAATATAATAAATAGTATATATTTGACATATATGATTAATATATATTTGATTGTGACATATCTAACTACTTGTGTACATATATTATTTTGACACATTTGAATAATATTGGACAATGATCATTTCTATCTTATTCTTTTTAGAATGGAACCCTTGGGGGTATCAATAATTCTAAATTAAAATACATGCATATGAACTAATCATCTTTACCAATTCTCCTCTAAAAAATTTAATTAGGTAGTTGGTTTTATTGATTTCAAATTGGTTCTTATGGTCATAACCATATCATGGAATTTTATAAACAAACATTTCATTGTAATTAGTAGTAAAATACCTTCAAGATAATATGTAAAAATCAAATCACCATGGTTCAAATATTAGATGGAAATGAAGTGAAATGCCACCACAAAAAAACATTCAAACCAAGTTTCAAAAGTGCTACCATGTTCCATCTATTATGTTCTATCTACTATGAATCATCACTATGCATTACTAAAATATAACTACATTATTTACATATAGACATTTAACATTGCATTGCTATTTGCCATCTCTTTCAAATTTGTGCTAGTTGGTTAGCCTATAAATGATAATGTGACCAACCCCTTCTTGATAGTTATAACAACTACCATGCAAAGATTAGGTCTAATTGGGTTCCCATGGAATGTCTTGCCCATGACCACACCACATTGCGCAAGGCACGTGGGAGTCAAGTTGTTGATTTAAGAAGCTCAACCTTCATTGTTGGTTTTAAGGTTGTTTACAAGCATGCCACATGTAATGTTTGTTTTAAGTATTCTATGGGCATTCACCATGGTATACCACACAACTTGAATTTTAGAAATTGCTTAAAAGTCCAGCTTACTTGTGCTTCAAATAATCTCAATCCGTCAGAGGGAGATACTAGGAAAACATCCCTAGATTTGCTACTCCCTTGCACCAATCCCAATTTATAAATCATGGCACCAATTAAAAGATTTCACATGGAAACAAAAGGGAAAAAAAACAAATTGAAATTTTGAAACCAAATTACTTCATATGATTTAATGAAACACAATGCGGCTCTTTTGATTGTTTTGACAAGTTGTATTAATCCCACTTATAGATATTTGTAACAATTACAACACTTCACATGGAAACAAAAGGAAATGAAAATAAACTAAAATTTTTAATCCAATTTGCCTTGGTCTAATGAAGTAGAATGGATTTAAGATGATTAAATTCACAAGTTGGTTAGTCATTAAAGTAGTTACTAGAAGCCATAAATAACTAATAAAGTACTTGAAGAACTAAATGCAATTAGTTTAGTATGACTATGCAATGCATTCCAAATCAAGCATGTTAATGTTACCAAATTAAAAGACCTACTTGAGCCCCATACATATTACACAATACAATGTGGCAATTTTCTTGTTTAAAGAGTTTCAATTTTGTTGTTGCTTTGTGTTATCCATCGACTTTGGTTATATAAATCTGACTTGTACAAGCTAGGCACTACTGTTGTGTTCTCCTTTTGTGTGCCCACCATAGTTGGTTGAAATTTGGCATCACATTACAATGGGCCCATAAGGTCCATGCCCCTAAGAAACAAAGACATAATCTACCATCCAAACCCTAACATGATAAAAATTAGGTCCTTTAAAATATTTGTTGAAAAGGTTGAAAGAAAAGGTGTTTCTAGGACTTTTGTTAAAGGATGCTTCATCAAGTCAGAATCTACTTCTTCTGGACACAAATTGCAATACTAGGGTTAAACAGAACTCTGACATAAATATGTGACTTTCCTTGCCAACAACCACTTGGTGAAACACAAGACATATTTTTTCAACTTTCAACTACTCATATGTTCAACTCTGTTATTACCAATTTCATCCTCAGGTAGAGAATTATTGCATCAACTGGTTGGGCACTCTACAAGGTGACTGTCAGAGGCAAAGGAACCCTTGACAATACATTTCTCTTATGCCCATAGCAATCTGAGTGAACTCAACCTGTTGACTGACCTCAACCTGAGTGTATTGAGGTCTACTCCAAGTCTACACGCTCAGTCATCAGAGAGGGCCAAGCTATTGTGCAGATTTCAAGAAATCAAGAAAACTGCAAGCCCATGCTCCCCATCCCTATCTCAGCACCAAATTTCCACCATACAAGAGCAAAGTGTAAAGTAAAATGTTGACTGCAGTTAGACAGTGAAGATAGCTGCAAACCCATCTGACATGTGAATTCATATTAAGAGCATTCTGCTTGCAAAAATAATAAACTTCAGTTCCACTTTTTGAGAACCTCAACAACAAATCAAACACTTTGCAGTTCTTACCAAATCTAAACAAGCATCTGACTGGATGGGGCATGTATTCTCATCCCAGTTCAGAATACCTCCAAGTGCAGCTATACTCCACCTAGAAAAGATATTCCAATCGTGTAGTCTTCAAGCTCCCAAAACTGGAAATATCTTATGTTACAGAACTCCCTCTTCAGATAGCTACTTTGTTCTCTTTATTCAGCTCCATGATGAATTCTGCTTGTGTCTACCTCATACGGTAGTGTTGTGTTCTAGAAGCGCTAGACCGTTTGCCATTGAAAGAGTACTGGACAGTTACGTCCAAGTCTCGTGGGTTCTTCTTATTTTGTGAGACACTCATGACACCTGTGAGGGCCTCACCCTCACATATTGTGATCACATCCTCCAAATACATCACTGTTTGCTTCCAGTGAGTAGGTCGTGATCTTGGTCCTGTAAAAGTACAAAAGTTAAGTCAGAAAATACTCAAAAAGTACCAGTACTTAATCATCTCTTGCTGCCAAGTTTCACCACCTTTGGAACATATGTAAGACATATCACCTGTAGAAAACCCAGTGGCCTTATGGCACTTAGAAAATGTGACATCAAAATAGGCCACCAGTGCATGAATGAAATCATTTCGAGAGGCCACTAGTTTGAAAGGTGCTGAGAATGAAGCATCCCCTGCAGTCATCTTCTCAATGTCCATAGTCTGTAATATCAAACAGAGCCCTCTATTAGTGCAGATCCTTCCAAAGCTGAACAAGAAAGCTTTGAGGTGGAGAATCCATGAAAAGATGACAACCTCTGTGATTTTATTTGTTGCTAGAAACCTGAAACAGACTATCAATAGGAAGGAAAATCAGTTGCCAACTGTACCTTCAGAAGTGTGGAATGGGTCACAATCTGGTTAGCATCCACCGTATCAACCAATGGCTCCAGCATAGCCTGCTTCCTTATGCAACTCATGTCAAATCCATACACCTGGTTCCAGACTGCACAAACCAGGGGAGGCAACCAAGTTTGAACTAGACCCCAGAAGAATGGGACAACCTGACATGATGCATGCACACCAAGAGTTCTCTTGAGCACATTATCTGAAGGAGAACACATCCAACCACAAAGACAGAGTAGACATGGAGACTAAAGGACATACAAGTTTGTACTACTTGCTACAGTCCTCATTGGATTCTTGACCCCGTTTGGATGAAGAAAGGGTTGCACAAAATCAATAATAGGGAGAATGTTGTAGAAAGGAGGGCAGTTGTGGGTGGAGACAATCCTGAAGCATGATACCAAGACCAGCAAGGCATTGCATTTCTGGCAATCAAATGGGATGCACTAGGTTCCCTATTGGACTGGGAAGCAGATATGAGAAGTATTAAGACTTACAGGTGATCTTTTCCTGCTTGTATTCAGCATCTTCAATAGCTGTGAGGTACAAGGATGTCTTGTCAGGTAAAACAACACCTCCTGGGACCTATTCCACCAGCATTAAACTATTAGATAACCTGACAACAATTGCCTCCCACAGAAATCCACTCCATTTTACCTTCCACAAAATCTGACTTACCAGCCACTTGTCACGTGCATAAAGCACTGTGTTTAGCATATTCTCAAAGAGAAGAAAATAGCCCATCCATTCAGAAATGATGATGTCAACATGTGTAGTTGGGAAGTCAATCTCCTCAATCTTGCCCTTGAGAACTGTTATAACTGCACACCCAATTTGCCCTATTAGAAAGCCATTTGCAGAAAGTAGAAAATGGCAGCTATAGATGAGAGTTTGAAATAATTTCTGAATAGAAATGCCAGAGTGAGCAGAAATCATATTGAAACATCCAGGAGTGTGAAATTAAGCCAGAGTACAGTGTCATTGCATACTCTTTGCTGATTGGAGAGAAACCAATACCTGACCAACTGATATGATTTTGCAGTTCTAAAAGTATTTCTACCGGACTGAGGTGCATCTATCTTCTGAGAGATTAGTCTATACCATCAATTGCTTCCCAATCACTCAAAGATACTTCGCTTCCTTCACAGAAAGCGATCGTACCTGGCACTCACCATCACTAAAGCCATTGGCTTTTACAATCTCCTTTGCTGTGTCCGCCATTGCTGAGCACTCCACCTGCCATGTTTTGAAAATGGGATGGCCTGCAATGTGTGAGCACTAATCAAGCAACCTGTGAAAACAGGTTGCTTGCTCTCCCTCTCATCTGTTGCACAAACAAACTTAACAATTGATGGATCAAACAGAAATTACAACAGGTCACCATCAATTTGCAGCAAGAGTGTCTAACAGATACTGGATACAGTGCAACTCAGAACTCAAAAGAATGCTCATGACTTACAGCATACACATGTTTGGCACCACCCTTTGCACAAAAGAGTGAAAGAATGCCAGTGCCTGCACCCACATCCAGTACTATCTTGTCCTTGAACAAAAAGCTGTTCTGGTAAATCACATTCTGGTATGTCTTTGTTCTGACTGTATCCTTTAACATTTCCTGTACTCCACACAAGTACCAGTTCATCAGCAAAATGTGTACAAAGAGTTAGTTTGCCAAAGAGCTTCTGCTTACATCACAAAAAGAATCATTCCGTCTTCCTGTCTTGCTATCCAACCAAAGTTGGTGCATGATCAAAGCTGCATAACCAGAATTGGTGAATTATTCTCTTTATTCCCTAGGTTGTAATGCTGGAAACATAGTTTTGCAACTCCAGAGAAAAAATAATTTCCATGGTTCTCTTCATGTGATCCACAAATGCTTCTCATTATCTCTGCACATACCACAATCTACTGCAAGTCCTTCTCATTGTCTTGAACAACATTGAAGCTTGTGGCAAAAGAAAGACCCAAAGTGGGAGAGACAAAGAAGCAAGCTTACTTCATGAATGCCTGCAGCCAGATACACCACCAGCAAGGTCAAATGAAACTCATCAGATCACCCGAGGCTCAGTAAATTCACAAGATTGAGCAAATTGCAGGCATGCAAACTTCAAACAGCCTCCATACAAATACCCACAAAGTGAGATCATGTTTTTCATCACAGACAATACTGGAACAAGAAAAGAAGGAACTCCTCCAGATGAACAGACTGCATGGAACTTAAACTCTAAACTTCACAGAAAAAGTCCATTTTCAAAGAACAATCCTCAGAATACAATTTCTGCCATCTATATATTTTCTACAAGAAACTACAGAATCTTCTCAAAATTTTGTAAATCTTCTCAAAACCTAAAATGATGGCCATGGAAAGCCCTAATCGTCTGACTCCTACTTACAAAGGGCACTCTGTAAACTGAACCTGCAATGGCACATACACTATGTAAATGAGTGTATACTGTAAACCTCACACCTCATTTCCATCCCCAAACAAGCAGCAGTATCATACAGAACTCTCATATCTTGAACCGAGTTACTAAGCTCGCAAGGCAAGCAACCAATTCCGCATCTTCTTGAACTAAAAACGACAAGGAGATGAAGAGAATGCACGCGCTTACCAAAGTGGGCATAGGAGTCGAAATAGTAGTCAGCACTGGTCTGATCCGAGCCTACTAGCTCCTCTTCACCATCCATAGTGTCTAGCGTCACATCATCAGAGCTCGGCACAATCATGGGGCTTTCTGCTGCCGCGATCATCACCGCGTCATTTTCCTCGTCAACTTCATTCTTCACTTGCGGCACCGCGGCAGCCGCCGGTATGTCAACAACCCCGGGTACACCAGCACCAGCCGCCTTCATCGTCTTCACCTTGTTCCGACGGCCCATCGATCCCGGCCTCAGCAGAGCAGCAAAAACACCACTACCACTTCCTTCTTTACTCTCTCTCTCTTCTCCCCTTCTCACTCACAGCAATGCACTGCACTGCAATCCTGGCGCCCTCCTCTAGAAAAAGAAGAACATCAGAAAGAACAGACAGTCGGCTTCCGCTAAGAAACACTAACAGACACTGAAAAAACGCAAACGGTAGTAGAACGGGGAACTTCCCAAACCCTAGAAATGCGGTAAAAACCCTAGAATTGCCTTTCTTCGGTCTGCCCGCCAAAAGAAGGGAAAAAACACCGGTGCGGCGATTTGAATCTATAACGAACAGTCGATGTTCCGGTCCTTTCAAAAAAGAATCAGAGAATCAAAGAGCCGCCAGCCCCGGTTATTTCAAAAACCTTAAAACCCGGCGATGAACCGGCGATCTTAGGGTTTAGGGTTTATTGTTAGGGTTTAATGTGTTAGCCATGACAGCCATGTCCTTATCTAAAGGTTGAAAAATGTGGTTCCTTTTGTTTTTTTTAATCGTTCATTTGAGTTTTTGCTCATTTGTGATGTAACAATGGAGATGGCACTTGATTACGATGGTGCTGCAGTTTTTGCTCATTTGTGCCATTTACATTAAAAAAGTATCTTAAGGAAAAAGAAGAATTATGGAAACTCAAATATTTCACCATGCAAAAATATATTAATGTTTCAAAAATCCTCTAAAACAAACCCAAATCCTTCAAGATATTATTATAACTCTATAATTACTAGTCTCAAATGTTTCAAAAATCCTTCTATAAAAAGTAGACTTATTATTATTATTACTAGTGTGAACTCGGTGCATAATGCACCTGTTTGTTTGTGATGAGTCCGACGTTCAAGTTGACTAAGTCTGGCGTGAGGGGTGCAGAACGGAGAGGTTTATTATAGACAGATCCAACCTGGCACTTTCGGATTTCGACGTGACTCAGTGCAACACTTTCGAATTTCGATCGATTGGGTCCGGCGTGAGAATGGGGAGGGATGATGTATTATAAACAGACCTAACCTGATTTTTCGCCCATTGTTTCACCAACCTCTCCTTTCCTCCACTCTCAAAACCTCCATCACAAACACAAAGACTTACTAAATTAATATATACTAACTTCACAAGAAATGGACAATGATTGGAAAAAATTTCCAAGCACTGCCCACACAAACAAACACCACTATTGCTTTAATATATAAAATTACCTAAGGGCCTATAAAAAATCCCTTAAGCTACTATACTCTATAATGAATCTTATATATAATTACAACATGTGTGTCCGTGCATCCATCCGTCCGACGGGACAGTTCCGCGTTTTAATGGACCGGCGGAACCGGCCCGGACAAGGGGGGGGGAGA
>Ga0209208_10013173_pt1 | contig 10366 bp, 10 predicted proteins | sample S1TSphfallax_3_FD_187694 | JGI IMG/M metagenome (GOLD analysis project Ga0209208, IMG submission 187694) | Host-associated microbial communities from peat moss isolated from Minnesota, USA - S1T2_Fd - Sphagnum fallax MG (SPAdes) (version 2) | ecosystem: Host-associated > Plants > Peat moss >... | reverse complement strand
AGCTTTTTGGACTCATTTTCCAATTAATATGTAGTTTGTTCATACCCAACTCACACAAATTCAAGTCATGATGCCTATACCCCCACAACAACAATGAGACAATTCAAACCTTTTAAAATGTGAACCCAACAAAATGTCAAATTTATTTATAAAATACATTTGTTGAGATTTTAACCTAAATTTTATTATCCTATAATTGCTTATGTAAATATCAATACAATGTGTATATGTAAGTATTTATGGATAATAGTCTTATTAGGTCATGTAAGATCTTGACCCTAGTTTTGACCACATTGAACCACAACATGTCTGGTATAACCCCTATAAATTATTCTAAAATATTAGGATTCCCATTTGTTGTAGTTTCAAATTCATAATATGTTTAATACAATTTTAGTTTTTGGTTTGAATTTTGAAATTGATGAACTATTGTGTTTGATAATTTGTATTTTGTGAAGGACTTTGATTTTCTTAATATAAAATTATTGGTAGTCCAAAAAAAATTGGCAATAGGAAACTACAAATCACCTTCAATAGACAATCAAAATCAAAATATATGTGCAATTTGAAAATTTAAGAAACACATTTGAATTTTTACAAATTTCAAAAGTCTTTTATCATATCTAAATAGAGTGCAATGTAAATGATATACATGGCAAAGTTCTAGCTTACAATTTTTTATAAATGAATAACAAAATAGAAAACATATTTCAATATGATTTGAAATTTTGGTTATTTTTCATTTTGAAAGAGGGAAACATGTTCACATTTTAAAATGAACATACTTTCAACATTGATAATCACATGATGGTGAAGTATTGAGGCAACAAGTTGCCAAAAAGGAATTTAAAAAATAAAAATAATTCAAAGTTTTTTTTATAATAAGAATTTAATTTTGGACAAAAGGATTCATTAGTCCTTTTGTAAAACTTAACACGATTGGTTCATTCATGTTTGGACCCTTTGGCTTCTAGATTTATTTATAAATGGGTATGTTTGATGTCGAATATCGTAGTACAAGGGCTAAGCTTTAACACATGTCTATCGAGTAATGAAGTAATGTTGAATATTTCATTTTGAAAATAAAATATTGCACAATATTTGAAAAGATTCTTCATTTTTCTTCACAAAAAGTTGCTTTTTGAATTTTTATTTTTTTTGAAAATTTCAGCATTTAAAAAAATAAAATAATTTGTGTTGAAGCCCCCAAGGTAGTAGTATGGATATTCATGAAACTAGAGGATTCAATTGTAGTCCATGGTGGGTGGTGAAAGAGAAATAAAAAGAAGAATAAATGAGGAAGAAGAAGAAGAAAGTGTTGTTCCCTTTGATTTATCAAAAGGGTATCAAAACAACACATTTGCTTTGTGAATTATAGTCGTCCATGATCCATCAACTTACTTAATGCAATCAATCCCAACATGTTTATGAATTGTGATCACTTCACACCTAAGAAGCAAAAAGAATGTGCCAAAGACGATGAAAAAATTAATGATTGATGTCAACAACATCAATGAAACGACTTAATTATAAAATCAATCCAAACATGCGTAGGAGTCAATCACTCAACAAAAGAATGTGCTAGAAAAGATGAAAAAGTTGATGATTAATGACAACAACATCAATGATTCAATTATAAAAAAAATCAATCCAAACAAGTTTACAAATCAATCACTTAGCAAAAAAATGTGACAAAAGTTGATGAAACAATTGATGATTGATGACAACAATATCAATGACTTAGTTATAAAATCAATTTAAACAAGCTTACAAGTCAAATCACTTAGCAAAAGAATGTGACAAGGATGATGAAAAAATCAATGATTGATGACAACAACATCAATGACTTGGTTATAAAATCAATCCAAACAAGCTTACAAGTCAAATCACTTAGCAAAAGAATGTGACAAAGATGATGAAAAAATCAATGATTGATGACAACAACATCAATGACTTAGTTATAAAATCAATCCAAAATCATGCTTACAAATCAATCACTCCACTCTTAAGAAGCAAAAGAATATGATGAAGATGATGATGAGCACTTAATTACAAAAATCAATCCAAACATGCTCATTAATCAATCACACCACACCCAAGAAGCAAATCACTATCATGAAGAAGAAGAAGATGATTGATGAATTACATGCTAAGAGCAGGGTCAGCTAGCAGCAGTACAATGGCCTGAACACACTCTACTTTGGATGAAATACAGCCTTCAAATAGCGTGAGACAATGGGTTTGGAACTGTATATACCCAGCAAAAAACAGAAGAAAACAGAGTTGCCTTATACTATCTAGTTTCACATGCTTATGGGTTTAGGGTTTAGGCTTCAGGGAAATGTAAAAACCTCTGTCTAGATGATGGAGCCCTACTCTAATAGAGAGATTCATGATGCATGCATGCATTGATTTAGCATTAGAATCATGTGTGTGTGTGTATGTTTTTTTTTTTCCCCATACAAAGGAATAGTATAGAGAAGAAGAGGAGGAAGAAGGAAGATGCAGAAGAAGAAGAAGAAGAAGAAGGTGCTGTGAATTACAGGCATCTGATACAGTACCACAAGGGCCTAGTAGATGCATGCAGTAGGTAGCTTCTCAGGCATTGTTGTATCTTTCAGCAGGAGAATCATTCTTGAAGAAAACATTCCCTTGTCTGATGTAGGTGGTATTCACTTCAGGTAATCCATCTTCTTGCTCTTCATAACCCTAGACTCTGAAACCCTAAATGTGTTCATGGTGTGTTATCTAAGCTTTTATTTGTTTTTGGGTTACAGTTTTTCATGAGATGATCAGCTTGATTTTGCAGGTTTGTCTTTTTATACAAGGGTTGCAAAGCAATACACCTCATGAATTTCACTGTTGCATAGGAGGTTGTAGTGATACTGTGTTGTGGAAGCTGTTCAGATGTGGCAGATGTTGTTGTGATATTGTGTTGTGGAAGCTGTTCAGATGCAGATGTCTGTTGGTGGATTGTGAGAACATAACAGTCTACAATCCTCTAGTCCATTCCACTCCCTCTCAACTGAGTTCCCAGCTTAGCTATTCCAGTTTCATTGAGTTCAAGTTCTGACATAGTACATTGATGCAGGCAGAATCCAAGAGAGAGATTACAAGCATTTCTTTTGTTAATTGGGGTAATAATAATGGGGCTAGAGATATTGTGCCATTTTTTTTCGCTGAGACCTCCATCTCCATTCCATTGAGCAGGACCCAGTTTGGACTCAGGTGCAACAGGTCATTTGACCTGAGATTTGGACCTGTTGTAGGCTTGCAAATCATTGGAGATGCAGTATTCAGTGGCTGACTTACCAGTTTTTTTTTGCAGTTGTCTCTTCCCATGCAGAACATTGCATTCACATGGCTTGGAAAATTGAGTTTGCATGCAGATCAGATGTCCAGGAAGTTAATGGTGTCATGTTGAGCAATCTGTCTGCAAAGACAACATGCATGCATAAGCTGTTTCTAACAACTCTATGATTACTGCAGGTCATCTCTGTGTAGTAGATCTGTGATAACAGTGTGTTGATGCTGATTGTTTTAGCATGGAATTGAACAGCTTCAGGAAGTTGAGGCAGTGGATGAGACAGCAGAATCTGCAACATTGCTCCTGTGATGCTCCACTTATGAGCTTTAGTCTCAAGACTCTTCCTGGAATCAGTGAGAAGAAACTAGGGGCATCGTAGGAGGTCAAAGTATTCCATGTTTTCTAGTTCTGTGTTGCTCAAGGTTCTCTTTTCTGGTTAGTTCTGCGACCAAATATTGTGTACATGGTTCTGGCTGTCTGAACTCTGGCAGGACATCCCTTCCTTGCAGTAGAAAAGGGGGTGAAGAAAAGTGGGAAAACCCATTGCAAGTAGTATTAGTTATAAGGATGTAGTATCTTCCATTTAAGGGGCTTCTGGTGTGTAGCTGCAAGGATCTGTAGTAGTTGTGCCACTTTCATAATTCTTTCATCAATGTTTATTATCAACATAAAAGCACATACGTGCTGAGTATGCGGAAGAACTATTGCATTGGAGATTTATGGGAAATTATGATGATGATGTATGATGCACTTGAATGCATAGATCCTTTGAAGAATGATAGAATATCATAGTTGAGTTTTTATGGGTGTTTGCTGTCTGCCAAGAGTGATGCTAGGTGGTGTGACTAACACCCAATTGAGGCTCCTGGGTCCTTGTTTTGACTGTTGACAAGCACAGAGACTGCAGCCCTGATAAAACAACACACATGACAGACAACAAAGTTCCATTGTGATGTCAGTTTTCTCTTGTTTCTTTGAGCTAGAAAAGGGATGATCAGCATATGCAGTCTTTACCAATAATGCTAAGAAAGATTGATTGCTAACCCATGGACTAAGTACTGGATTGACAAGCTCTCTGAGGATGTCTGTGTCCTGGCAGGCCTCTAGAACAAATATGTAGTGTCAAAAACTTCTTGGAACAACAAACAATCAAAGGGATAATGAAAAGGGTGATATTTGGGAATCAAAAAACATACTCAAACCACACTCAAAGCAGGAGGTAATAATGCTTGCAACAATAATGCAGCAATATGATGATCATCATCATCTTTTTCAGACAAGAATGACATTAAGACACTGTCATGATGCTCAACAGCTCTCCTTTTATGATCACAAAACCCTTTTGTATTGTTCAAAAGTTGAGTGACCAAAGCACAAACAACAATGTTGCAATCATTTTGCAATCTGGTTTTGGAAAAATAAAGGTTTGAGATCTACCAGAGAATTTTGTTTAAGTGGAGAGAGAATTGGATCAGCTAGAAAAAGCTCAGGAGCAGCAATTACTTAGAGGAGGTTATGGATGGCAATTAGTTTGTTCATCACTGTTGCTGCTACTGCTACTTTAGTTTTGATTTTGTGATCTTTGTCATTATATCTTGGACTCTACTTCATTCCCCCCTTCTGCAAAAAAAAAGGTTCTATCAATCAAGCAAGCAAGCAAGAGGAGCCCTAGATGTGATTCTGCCACATTTTACCCTCCTCCCCTTCCCCAACTTCCCACCCCATTCCTTTCTTCCACACAAAAGTGTCAAACTGTTGCAATCATTTGCATGAATGGAACATAAAACCAAAATTGTTAAGAGATCTGGGTTTTCAGAGAAGAAGAAACTTGGGTTTTGCTTGTGATACATGCATGCCCAAAGGAGAGGGTTGAGAGATGTGATCTTTTGCTTGCTTCCTCCGTCCCCTCACCCTCCCCCTCCCAAATCCATCATCAATGTACCTACAATGATGAACCCATAACAAAGATTAAAAAGAAGGTTAATGATCATAAAGAAACCAAAACTACTTTCTCTGCAAACACCAAATCAGATGCAAAAAAGGAAAAAAAAAAGATAGAAAAAGAAGAAGAAAAGTCTGCTGCAGAACCAAATCAAATGCAAATAAAGATACTACTCTGTTTGCTGCAGAAGACACAAAAGCAGATGCAAATTTCTCTCTCTCTCTCTCTCTCTCTCTCTCTCTGTCCACAAGACACACAAAATCAACACAAAAAACATTATGACAAAAAATAATAAAACTGCGCTGTTCTGAAAAACAAAGTAAAGTAGCGGAGTGGTGTGTTGAGGAGGGCAAAGGGGGTTTAGGGTTTACAATTAAACCTAGGGGAAGGATGGGATGTACGCTTCTTCTTCTTTCTATTCCTCTTCTTCTATCATCTTATTAGGGCTTCTCCCATGTTCTCTCCCATCCTTGTTTCTCCTTTCCGCCCTTTTTGTTGAAAACCCATTTCGGAGTTCCAGCCAGTTTGTTTGTTTCTTTTTCTGTGCTCCTGTTTCTTCTTCCCTTTGCAATGAAGTTTATTCGTTTTCAATCTGGAGCTGAAACAGGAGTTGGTTATGGAGCTGTGATCTTGCTTCTCTAGCAGCAGTAGCAGTAGCAGCAGAAGACTTACCCTTCTTGAGCACTGAGCTTCTTCTTCTTCTTCTTCTTCTTATTCTTATTCTGCTTGTCATACAGATTTTGAAGAGGTTGGGTTGGTTTGTTTGTTTTGCAACTATGTCAGCGGTGTGGTGGGATATGGAGAGCGTTCCGCCTCCAACTCACAGTCTGTTGGAGCATACTCTTGCTTTCCACAGGGCAGGGAATTTGGGCTTCTTTGGTGTGCAAGCTCCTGTGATTGTACATGCTTACGGTCCCGTGCAGGCGTTGTCTGAGGTTGTGTACGATGCTGTCACCACATCAGGCATCTCCCTGGTACATTCCCGCGCTTCAGCAAGTAAGTAAAAACACAAGCCTGATGCTTCTTAGATCTTCGCTTGGTTTTTTTTTGGTTTTCTTTTTACCCCATGGCTGCTGCTACTGCTCCTGCTACTGCTGCTGGTATGGATCCTGCCTCCACTTTGTCCATTTCCAGCACTTCTTTCTCACATACAATTCCTCATGGGCAGACCCATGAGTCCTCCAGCTGCTGCTGCCATAGATCCTGTCTCCACTTTGTCGATTTCCCAACACTTTCTTTCTCACAGACAATTCCTCATGAGCTGACTCTTGAATCCCCCAGCTGCTGCTGCTGCTATGGATCCTGCCTTCACTTTGTTGATTTCCCATGCTTTCTTTCTGACATACAACTCTTCATGAGCAGACACATGAATCCCCAAGCTCCTCTATGACTCCTCCTCATGTCAGTTGAATTTCTGGAGTTTGGTTTCAATGGATTGCTTTGTTGTAATTGCCAGATTTCCTGATTTCTGTGAACCAGATCATCATGCTTGTGTCTTTGCAGGGTTTGCATTGTCATGTTGTCTTCAAAATGTTGGTGGGAAGATTTGTCTGCAATTTTTGTAGATATTATTTATTGTTTTGGTGCACATACACTATATATTTTTTGGGGTGTTGCTCTTTCTTCAATTGTACCCACAGATTCTTATCTTCCTGTTGTTGCTGCTGCTGCGGCTGCTCTGTATTCAGAGCTGACTTGCAAGGTTTTGAAATGTGGATGGGTCAAATTTGGATGTGATTTCTCTCATCATGTTACCTTCAAAATTGTGGTTGTGGAGATTCCTCTGCAATTTCATCGATATGATTTGCTCATCTAGCAACTCAAAAAAATGCTTACATTTCTGTGAAGTAATTTGACTAAATGCTACTGTTTTCTTTTTCTATGAGAGTGAGAAAGACAGAGACAGAGACAGACAGAGTTTTTCTTACAAAAACATGTATTTGCTTGTGTTGCTGGCAGGGTATGAGAATGACAATAACATGAAGGGAATGATGGTGGACATACTGATATGGGCCTTAGATCATCCACCACCTGCAAACATTTATCTGATATCAGGCTTACAGAATGATAGCTTCAAAGATGTGCTACATCAGCTACACATAAGGAGGTACAATATCTGGGGGGCTGAAATTTTTCCAGCAAATGTATTCCTGCCATTATTTTCAACTCAGTCAATCAAGTTAAATGGAGAACCAACAAACCCTAAGTGTCCACCAACATGGCTCCCACCCAGTCCCCGGCCCCCAACAAACACGCAGACCTCCAGCAAACGTGTGAATCAAAAGAATACAACTGGGCGAGGTCGAGCACGGGTGCCTATAAGCACTACTCCTCCAGGAGTGTCCGTTGCAACTGAGGGAGAAGTAAAAGCTTGGCTTGAAGAATTTGCCATGAGTGAAAGAGGATACTTGGGCATGAGTCTGGGTTCAGTTGGGAAGGAATTCCAGAATCAACGGCATAAGAAGCTAGATCACAAAGCTCTGGGATTTGTTACCCTCAAGCACCTACTTATATCTTTTCCATTTTCAGCTGTGGTACGCATTGAACATCCAAGGACTGGAGTTTATATCATGCTTGCAGCAGCAAATGGTGATGCAGCCAAAAGGAAAAAACCAAAAGTGGGTACTCAACTAGAGACACTTACCGAAACTGAGTTGAAACATGTGCAATCAAGAACCGCCACTGCCACCCCAATCTTTTCAGATTGGCCCTCATCCAGTAAGAGCACTTCATTTGATGCTGAAGGCAGGAAGACTCTTCAACATGGGCTGCATTAATGAAGACTCAGTTCACTTTGTCATCTTCCAAAGAGTTGAGAGTTCAGATTTAGCCTTCTTCCAGTATGAGGTGAAGACAGAGAAAGAACCTTCCAATGCAGGTGCCATTGACAAAGTCTGGGTGTTTCTCCCATTTTTCAAGAGGATTGAGACAGATTGCAGCAACCAGTTTGCTGCAAAGAGGGGTTGTAGGAAGATGGAGGTGAATTTGCTAATTTAAGATGAACTGTCTAGTCTCATTTTGGATTATGCTCTTGGACCATAAAAGCTGCTGGGTACAATGTGCTCCAGGAGCTTTCTGAAGGGCATTTCGATATCTCATGCACACTGAGGAGCCACCAGAGTATCAAGCCACATTGGCAAATCATATCTCAGGTACATGAAGTTTATCCACAACTGTTGTTGAGCGTGACAATTTTGATGTGAGTCATCTTTATGCCACTTTTGTACATGTGCTTGTGTGCTGTGACTCAGTATGGTTTTAACACTCACGAGTACATGAAGGCATGTCCTTCAATTGATACACTGGTGCATCACGCTGTGTGAAAGACATCTGCAAAACAACGTACTATGCGGTTCTCATGATGAGTGGAGCCCTTGTTAAAACATGTGGATACCAAAACCAGTTTGATGGATTGAACCAATTGAACCTGCACATGTGCCATGTGGTAAGTTCGTGTGGTCCTTGATTTGCAAGTTGAATGAAGATGCTTGTCACTCAGGGTAGCACATACTATCAGCGGTTTCAACCTGCTTGCTGACAATGTGAAACTCATGTCTGGATTACTTTTGTAAAACTAATTCAATAAGAAAATAGAAAATGAGCAAAGCTAATAAGAGAAACTAACTCATGGAAATTTAGACTGATCTCATGGGTCATGTCTCAGAGGAACACAAGCTTCAAAAACTGCAGTGTGCTCCTTACTGGAAGTGATTGTTGATGATGTAAATTTTGTAACTTGCAATGTAAAACTCCCTGGAAACTTCACTTTAAAGGAAACAAGGATTAGCAAGTTGGAGTGAAGGGTCTGGGTGTTACAGCCCATCCTTTGCATTTTGCAACAAGGGTGTGACAAACCTTGCCCCTTCTTTTGGTTGCATAAGTTGCTTTCTCTAGCTCTGACCCTAGCAATGGACTCCTCATCCATGACCACTCCTGTTGCAGTCTCTACTCACTTGTCTTCAGTGTGGATGTGTTCCCATACTGGAGAGTAGGCCAGCTTCCAAGTTGTGGTCTTGTGGACCAGTGAAAGTCTAGCTGCCAGATCTACCTTAAAACTGAGGTAAATGAGAGATTTTGTGGAAAGTTAGAGGGGATTCTCATTCATTGTTCTTGGGGTTCTTGAGTGAATGGTTAAGAAGTTGAGATCTCTCAGGCCTCTGCATCATTAGCATATGTCCGACTTATAGTGTCATTACTGTAGCTGAACATGAGGTGTTAATGACCACCATGACAAGGTTTGCCAGAAGGAACCCTTATGACAAAAGTGACCCATTACTGCCTACAAAGTAAAAAAATTCTGCAGCTTAGAACTTTAAAGCATCCTGCATGCTCTCCTTGAAGGGATCAGGTTGATTGTGCAGTGGAGAACAACAAAGAAATGGGAGCCAGTCAGCTTCATACTCTGGATAGATAGACTCTTAATCTTTCTTGCAGATCTCAGACCTAAAGATTTGAGTTCCTGGTAATGTGGCTTAGCACTTGGCAGGTAGGTTGTCAATTAGTGCACTAAGTAGTAGAACTCCAAAGAGATAATGTGCCCTGGCTAACCCCCTCTCCCTCACAAACTCTAGAATTTGGTTGTGTACTCTTCTCAGCTGTATTGGCAAGCTGTTGCTGTAGTAGGTATTAACAATTGCATGAAGATTGCCTGGACATAAGCTTGCTGGTGGTCATCTGACTGTTGTCCTGAGTTCGCTGACAATCCAACTGGTGTTCTGAGTTGCCAATTAGAGACCTGTGTCTTACAGAGCATCAATGGTTGGGTTGTCATTCATGGAGTTGATGTCCCTCTGGATGGAATGTTTGCTGTTCTGTACACCACACAAGTGAGGAATGTCAAAAAGTGGCCGGGACCTGCGCTTGCTATCACATAGCCACCAATTCACCTCCAGCCTTTGTGGAAGAGTTGATCTCAAGAATCCACTCCATTTTTGCTGCTATCTCCCTCTGAACTTGGTGATAATCAATCTTGTGCATTAGAAAGGTGGATCGGTATAATCAGAATTCTTTGCATCACATTAGAAAAGAGGGTTGAGGGAACTTAGGCTACAAGTATGAAATTACTTGCAAGGAATGCGGAGCTTTTGGCAAAGCTAACCATAGTTCCATTGATCAGC
>Ga0209208_10013170_pt1 | contig 10368 bp, 6 predicted proteins | sample S1TSphfallax_3_FD_187694 | JGI IMG/M metagenome (GOLD analysis project Ga0209208, IMG submission 187694) | Host-associated microbial communities from peat moss isolated from Minnesota, USA - S1T2_Fd - Sphagnum fallax MG (SPAdes) (version 2) | ecosystem: Host-associated > Plants > Peat moss >... | reverse complement strand
AATGTGATGCGAGATGGGAACAATGAAGTAGGGAAAAGTATTTGATTTTTCTCCAATTGTTCTACATAGTTGTAAAGTTGTATAGTTGCAAATTATGTTCAGTTTTCCTTCAGTAGTTTGCATTTGCCATCTATGAACTTCTTTTGGTCATATGAATGCAATTTCAAAACAATTTTGTGGTTCTTTGGAGCAAAACAAGGATCCTTACCATGGCCTTTGACTATAACTAAGGAGCTTCTTTTGTGAAGGTTTAATGAACAAAAGATTTAGCAAATCAACATAGCTTTCTCCTTCCCTTACAAAATATAGGTCTAAATGGACTCCCTTAAAACTATTATGTAGGACCCATGAGGTATTGTGATTTGGAGTTGAACCCCAATTTTTCACTGATAGGAAAATAAATGTGCTTTCATTATATGTAACATGTACACCAATAACACCCTATACTAGTCAAGCCCATTGTGCTTGATTGAACAACTATAAGCAAGTTAGTGGTAGTAGTTCTAAAATTTGTTGTAAAGTGTGTTTCCCTTAAATGAATATTGTTTCTGATGATTGATTACTTGTGTTTTAGGCAATTGCCATCATGTACTTCAAGCAATTCTATTAGAAGTGGTCTATGATAGAGCACGAACCCAAACACATAATGTGAATTTTGTGATGTCTAAGAGATGTTATTTGCTACAAATGTAAATCAATAAATTATTATGTTATTATATTATTCTAGCATGTAATGTAAGTATACATATGGCCATATCTAAAGCTCTTAAATTATATTGTACTCTTCAATTTGAACAGTACCAATAACAAAAAAAAAAGATGGAACATCATGTTATGGGATGGGGCAAGCTCACATGCATCTACTTGTTATGCAAAGTAGAGGAGTTCCATGTATTCGCACTAGAGGAACCAGGCAAGGGCATTTAGCAAGACCCCAAGGTCAAGTGTTAAAAAATGAATTAATTGTCTTTCAAATGAATGTTTTTATCTATGCAATTGTATCTTTTTGTTGTGCCTTTTGTCAGGTGTTTGATGACATCATGAACATATTTTCTTATTATTTTTGGGAATGTGATAAACTTAAGATGTAGATTCTTACATCATTATTTTCCTTAGGTCTTGAGCATATCATTAATGTTTATGAACACCCACTATTGCAATGAGATTAAGTTAATGAGACCATGATGAAGGCGATGGTCTAATATTTTGTGAATGACATTCACAAGGTTATGAAGCACTTATTCTTGTCATGTTTATTTTGGTTTGGTTAAAAGTGATGCAAAGTGGTTACCTTCAAAATACATTGGAATTCCTTTTGCAATTTCATCATTAATTTTTCTTTGTCCTTTATGTTTATTTGGATTGTAAAGCCCACCTTGTCATATACAAAAATATTGTTGCAATTGCAATTTTCATGAAATAGGTAGTGAAAGATTGTGTTGCTTGTGTTTTATGTTGGTACAATCACAATTAGGGTTTTGAAACCATGGATGGAATGTGGGTTGCGGGTATTTATTGTTCATTTTCACAAAAGGTGCACAAAGGTTGATTAAATTGGAGATATTTGCTTTTGTTCTTGCTCTTGCTGCATTATGCCATGATTTTGATCACCTTAGTTTCACCAATGCATTTTTAGTTGTTACGAATCATTCTATTACACTTTAATACAATGATAAAGTTGTGTTGGAAAGTCGTAATGTTGCTACCACCTTTTTAACCATGAGGGTAGTAGCATGTCTCTCTTAACCTAAATTTTTGCTAAACCAAACATTGCATGTCAATTGATTTTAGTATATTGTTGCATTATAAGTTGTATAGAGCCTTTGGAGTTGAAATAGAATATGGATAAGAGATTCTAGGAACACAACTATTTGTAGAACCCATTGAACTTTTCTTACACATCATTTATGTGTCCCTTGGATTATGTGTTTGTTTAAATTCTAACATGCAACAATGCTGTAATTCATCGATGTTATAAGTCTAAATATAATGCAATATGCGCTTGTTGGACTATGCAAAGAACAATCAAATGATGCATTGGGTTTCTAAAAAGCATGCAACCACCCATTAAATATGACCAAATTTATGATCCTCTTGCTAGATACTAGGACTTCAAGTTTCAATAGAAGCTTAACCTCGTGTTCTTTCACACCTTGTTGTGTGAATCAATCATTGACATTAAACAATCATGTAGGGGCAAGAGACAATGCACATGATTGGCTCACTAGATGAGACATATTAGTGACACTTTCGCAAGCTAGTGGTCTCATGTATTTTGGCCATAGATATGGGCTTGCATGTTGAAATCTTTGGTCATTTTACAACAAGGCTTGGAGACTCTTGCCCTTTTGAACCTTTAATTCCATATGCGCCACCATGAACAAAGCCACACAAAAAGGATGGTTCCATTATATCACCAAAGTTTATTCAACTTGCAAGTAGAATTCATGTTCTAACATAAGGATGTTCATAATATGGGTAATTGAACTGTTTCTATAAATCTAGAGAAATTTTTCCTATTTTCATGAGGATGGTTTTAGTGAAGGAATGCATTATTGTTGAATGTTTAACATGTAGTGATTATGATCACATGTGTATTAGGAATAACATTCCTTACATTTGCATATATGTTGAATCCATCCTTAGGAATTGAACCAATTCTATGTGTTATGAATGATTGTTTTCACATTTGTGCAATTCTACCTTGGAGTCTTGTCAATTTTTGTAGAGTTTTCCAATTTGTTGAATATTGAGTTTCTCGGTAGTATGGCTCCAAAGACATGTATTCATGGTTTTCAATGTTCCTTCACCCTTTCTCTTACTATAAATGTTGTAAATAGGCTTGCAAAAAAAGGTAAGCAAATTGAGGCTCTCTCTTTTGCCCATTCATTTGGGATTATGAATCATGTCCAACATGTTCCTTTGCTTAAAACTTATCTTAAGGAAGCTCATGAGACAACACGATCTCTTTTGAAAACTAGAAAGCAAAATAGCTTAACTACTATGCAAGTAATCAAAATTCACTTATAATCTTACGGTTATGGTTTCCTTTTTCTAAGTTATAAATTGACATGAAACACAAGTACTCATGGGTTATTTCTTGTTTTGCAACTTTTTAGAAGATCTATTAACATAAGCAATTTGTTTTGATGTAGAATGATGCAACAATGAAAGAGTTGGTAATGCTCAAAACAATTTTGAAGTGTATTGACAAGTATGATCTAGAAAACAAATTTCCTTCAATGCCAATCCTTCATTCAAGGTTTTTAGAGTTAACTTTGGAGAAAGTTGAGAAGCTTGGAATTATAGTAGCTCTATAGGTACACTAATTTTGTTTCCTTTGTTTTTTGTTTCCTTTTGTTTCAATCTTTTCAAAATCTCCTACTTTGACATTATTCAGCTATCCTCTTTTCACAAATTTTAGTTACTATAGTCACGTGTTTGATGTATATTCCACACTCATTCAAACATTTGGTTCATGTGTTGAATGACTTACCCACGGGATGGTTGTTGGACATGGCCTTTACATTGATTGTAGCTTGAAAAGGATATTGTTGATTTCTTTTATTAACTATGTCTCTTGAATGTTAACCAACGTCATTACTAAATCTTTCTTTTGCTCCCAAAAATGTGCAATATATACTTAGGTTTTGAATGATTATTTATTTTACATTTTTAACATATTGTTTTACATTTATTTACACTAATTGTTAAAAGATGATGAAGCGAGGCATAATGGAAGTTAGTCATTGCCATCCCCCATGAAGTTGATGGTCTTGTACTTTTTGTAGGACAATCATAAGGTGGTCACCACGCTAGTATATGTTATGTTTGTTTCAATTGGGCTAGAACTAACATAATTGTTACTTTCAAAGTGTAATTGTGAAATTTTTTCTACAATCATAGAGGTATGATTATAGTGGGGTTGATTTGTATTTGTAGAGGATTATAAAACATGCTTTGAGGGCTATGCAAATGTTTTACACATTTTAGAGGGGTTGGTAGAACTTGACAATTGTATCCTTGTTGAATTATACTTCTTTCTCCTTCATTTTTTTGATCTTTTGTTCTTGTATTTATTGGGCAAATCTTGCTAAACCTATTGCAGTTCAATGAAATGAAGAACTTAGCTTCTACTATATTGACATAAGAGTGCAAATGAATGAGATTGATGTAGGAGTGTATGAAATGAAGAATGCATGGAACTTTGAATAGACATTTTAAGATAGTTAATGTGCATTAGCTGGACTTGAAACCAAAAGAGGCTTTTGGATATTGCAATCATGTAGTTGAATTTGTGAAGCCCATGTACAAAGGCTAAAGGAAAAACTTGTTGAAGTGAAATGTCATTTAACCCAAGTTGTGTTGCTTAGAGTCCCAAAGGTTGGTGATAAGGCCAAATTATTGAAAGCAATGAAAAATGAGAATTCAAATAAAGGAATAAAGAAAACTTATAAACATTTTCCAATATAGATAAATCTTTGTTTGCAAAGGAGGACCAAGGAAACCTAGTGGTGGCACTGGATGTTGAAATCAAGGAAATTGAAGAATCTTTTGTGGATCTTAGATAGAAGGAGGGTTTTTGATTGTTTCTGGTCAACATAACTATGCTAATGATTCTTCATCAAATCATGCTCCATTTTCTATTGTCTTGAAATTAAGTTGTATGCTTTTGTTGACATTCGTTTTTACTTTTGAAGGATTAGTTGAATTGCAATAGTGTGGTCCCTTATTACCAGTAAACTAAACTCAAATATTTTTTGGAGGAAATGGTTTGCTATGTGAAATACTCCTTGGTTTTTCTTACCTTCTATTTTCATGATTCAAAAATTGACCATTTGTTTTTAAGCATGCATATGAATTCAAAAAAATGGCAATAACTCCGTCTTTGGTGAAGGCTTTGCAAGTGGCTAATCATGAAGCAATAGTTAGTTTAAAGTAGATTATGGTTGCAATCTCTCAAGCGATGGAAGGGTTGATGTTCCTTCAATGACTGCTACATTTGATGAACCTTCTTTGAGGGGTGTTTCTTCATCAACAATAATCACCCATCTTAGGATTATGGGAAGGGGGGTTAAGTGTGTAGTACTTGTTTTGGTCTCAAGTGACAAAATCTCCAGGGCTATGGTTCCATAATAGAAAAATATTCACTAGATGATATGATTATGGGCAATGAGTTTGGAAAGACTCGAATTCGGTTTGGGGACACACCTAAAAAGGTTATTAATGAAGGTAATGTGCATAATGATCATTAATCTATTGATGTTTCTATTGATTAAGGAGATAACGATGTTGTAAATAATGTTTTGAAATATCAATGGCCACTAATGATACTCCATCATGTTGAACAAAATTAACTATGATAATCATCCCTTTTAACCAACCCATTACAGAAAATGACTATTTTGTAAAACAACCTATTCTTTTGGGTGATGGTTTTTAGGAGAAACATAGGTCTTTCATTACATTGCGTGTTGGCAAATTCAAAAGTCATTGATTTAAAATAGGAAATTGGAAAAATAAAGGAACCACCAATTGGTTTGTCTTAGTGAACTTTCTCAAAAATTGATTTTTTTTCTTGGGTGGAAATCATAAAATTTTAGTCTACTAGGTTGCATGATTGAAAGCTTGTCATAGGCATAGAACTGTTGATGTACATAAATGTATCAATGAACATCTTAAATAACCATTACAATGGTTCCTAGTGACTTGTCTTAATGTTGATTACTACTAGTTATCAAACATTATCAACAAAACACTTTTGCATGGATATTTATTCTATAATGTTGAAATGATAGACTATTAAATGGTGGTGGTTAACTAATGCATATGTAGTTTTTCCAAGATTGTCATTAAACATCAAGAAGTTATAGAAATTTATTGTTGTTCTTTCAAACGTTGTTCCATGTTTGCAAAATGATTATTATCAACAAAGGCCTGGCCATTCAGTTCACATTCTTGAGGTTTGCTATTGTGTAACATTGAATTGTCTTAGCTTCAGGCATGGAGACATGTCCATCACCACAATTACATATACATATGGATATGCATGCATTTTAATCAAGCAACCAATTTATTGCCATGCAAGCCTACATAGAAAATGGTGAGGATTATTATGTGGGCAAGTGAAAAGCCAATGAAATGCATGGCATTGATCACAAATCTAAATTTTATTGGACCACCCATATGACACCAACTTTTTAACACCAATTGCACTTTACTACAACAATGAAAAGTATTCTAAAGATGACCCAAATGAGAATCATGAATTCGATTTTGACAATGACATGGAAAATGATGACCTTTCATAGTTTGTATATGGTGACCTCAATGCCAAACTTAATTTAGTTGAAAATCTAGTCAATTCACTTCCACATGTTGCCCCCATCATATTTTGCCACATGGATCCAACATTGTTTCAAGCTAGAATGAAGGATTTTCATGATGTTCCATGTGTCAATTCAATCCTCCAACATTTTACAACTACATTTATTGAATTCAATATGCATCTAGTCAGAATGGAAATGATTGCAATAGCTACAACTCATATGGATTGGACAACCCCTCCTACTATTTCATCTCCTCTTATAATGTACCTTTTTTTTAAAGACATTTCAAATGCTTATAATCTTAATCAAAAGCAACATGCCATGTTCATGTTGGTGGGGCGGCACATGTTGCTCAACTCATATGATAATCTCACACCTAAAAAAAATAAAATCCTTAGTTTGGTATAAATGTAAAAACTTGTAAAAGTTGGGTCATTTGAGCTTTATTGACCTTAACTTCTAATTGACAATAGCCAAATTTTGTCATGGTCATTGCCCAAATGGGAATTAATCTTGTTATTGTTGAAGGTCGAATAATTCGTGTAACATTTAATTTCAACCTCCATGGAAAGGCACAAAATGCCCAATTCCACATTCAGTTTATTAGACAAAAATCATGTGCCAATGAAACAACCGAAATTTTGCAACATCTATTTGAAATTTTTGCATTGGAATTCCTAATAGTCATGATGTTGATGTCATCAACTCAAAACATATAGACTTCAATATTGTAATAACCACTTTTGAATTCAAACATATTCTATTTACATCAGACTTGCTTCAAGTCACCTTCAAGTGTTCATGTGTGAAACTATTTCCCATATACAATTTCCACCAATACAATTCCATGTTCGAGTCACTAGGGGTCACTATTTGATTATTTTTATTCTTAAATGTCAAAGCCTTAACTGCTTATGTGATGAAAAAACAAGTCATGTGCTAATGATTTTGGAACTTGTAGTGGGAATGCACGTCATGTGCACAAAAAAAAATTTAGACACAAGTCATTGATGAGACTTTGGGTCATGTTATTGGCTACCAATTGTTAGAAATTACAACTACACATCACCAAATCATTGATGAAATTTTGGCATACAATATTTATTTCATCCATGTTACTTGAAATAGTTTTCATAAAATTTGGATTTGCAAATAACTACATATATACATGTGCATAACTTTTGAACTTTGATGAATAATCCCCATATTTTAAAAAATTCCATTTGATGTAACTTTCACATAAAGACTTTAGGATACCTATGTTAATAACCTCCTAAAATATGATTATCCTAGCTACCTAAATTAACCTACCTTATGTGTAATTACCCTAAATTACCATAATTAATTTTTTTGTACACCTAGTCACCTAGGTATTATAGATAATTAAATTTACACTTTCTTATCATACATTATACAATCATGTAATCATATAATGTCTTAAACGACTACCAACCCAATCATGGATTGTGATTTATTAGTATTATGTGAGTATGAATTTATTCATCACCATTATACTAGTTGAATTTTGCAACTATGAAAAAATTTGAAGAAAAAATATTGAACTTGATAAATATGTTTGCATCATGCATTGCATCATATACAATGTTTTTTAGTAATACATTACATTATCCATCATTTTGAATTTTTATTCATTTAATTAATTTATAAAAAAATCAAAGGATGATAGATGCAAATATAATCATTATTTTTAATTGTGGAAATCTTGAATTGACACTAAATAGTTCCTTCAATTAATCTAGAGTTTTTTCCCCAGTGACATGGTTTTAGTTACTTGATAAAATAAAGAGTACTTGTTATTTTTATTGTTTAAAATTGAGTAGAATAGATTATGCTTTGTTTTATTTTAATTACCTAATACATATTAAAAGGAATTATAACTTATCTACTTTTATTATTAAGAACATCTTCACCCCATGGTAGGAAACACTTTTTCATATTAGATTTAAAGAAATATGTAACAAGGTCATATTTGAAAGAAATATGTAACAAGATATTGTAAAAGCTTTTGATGTGCACTAAATATGGCAAGGATATCATAATGTTGACCTTGAGGAAAATTATTAAACAAAATTTCATGTTAACTTATAAGATTTTATCCCGAGGAAGAAAAAAAAAGAGAAAAAAAAAGGGAAAAAAATAGCAAGAGGAAGAAGAAGACATGGTTTATCAGTTAACACAAGTAAGTAGATAATTTCCATCATCCATGTTGAAGATCAAAACTAACAAACATTCTTCAATTATCTACAATAAATAAAATTTCCAAGGTCATAAAGGTGAGAGGTTTGAAAGCGATGGAAGTTGAAATTTAATTGAACTACTACTACTCAACTTAAGATTATGAAGATTTGCAACTTTTGGAATGTAATTGAAACTCTTTGTTAAAAGTGGGTGTTGAGGACTAAAAATGGAACACCTTCCAATCCTTTCATTCTTCACACATTGTTGGCACAAACTTGTAAAAATTCATCAACTTGTTTGTGTAAACAATCAAAAACTTTATCACTAAGGGTGTCGCAACCCTAGCCTTGGGTTCATGACCAAGGTAAGGGCTTGCAAGGGTGCGGACCAAAAGGGAAGCCCAAAAGTCACATCTCATGCTCCCGGGAGTGTAGGAAAGTGTGAGTATAAGAAAGTGTGAGGGAATGAACCCTCACACTCCCAAGGCAACTCCCACTTTTGGGTGTTGGAGTCCCGATGGACTCTCAAATTTTCAGAGAGCGATTTCAGGGGGACAAAACCAATGGATTGACGAATTATTTATATCATTGGAAATCTCTTAGAATGTAGATGTTTGAATGGTCTCGCATGACCCATTTGGACATTTCAAACACAAGTTATGGCCAAAAGAAAAATCGGGAGTCAAATTGGTAATTTGGTTGTTTAAAAGTCGAGAATCACCCTGACTTCCTTATGTGCAGGTGGCATGCAACATACCGTTGAAAAGTTCTCAATGAGGGCTACAACTTTGCTTTAGATTTCATCTCAATCGGAGGTCTACACGTAAAGTTATGGACCCCCAAAGTTGTAAGAGACTTAGCTATGGGAATTTCTAGACTCCCAATTGGGAGTCCTGGGAGAAAATGACATTTGGGTGCTGATCCTGTGGCCATGCACAAAGTATACTATAAGGGGGAAGGTGGTGGCTTCCCCCAAGTCCAGGCTGTGATGAGTCTTGTGAGTCTGAATTTGCCCGTGGCTTGTCCTAGCACCAAAAGTGTTCCAACTATGCATTCACCAACTTGTTGTTTGATTTTGTGCAAGCCTGTGTGAATGATTAATTGTTGTCATTCTTCTTAGTCCCATCCTAGAGTTTTAGCATGCTCCCATACCCCCAAAGTGTTGTGAGCCAGGGAGCGTGTCCCCAACTCCTTATTCTTTCGTTATTTTCACTTCAGTTTCACATTTGAGTCTATCAAGAAGCTTGTGAATGCATCAAAGAGGAGGAATTGATTTCTTGGGTGACAATCTTGATAATTTTAGTTTTTTGTTTAGGTTGTATTTTATGTTGCAAATCCATGTGTAAAAAACATTGGGGTTAGAAGATCTTCGTAGATGAGATTAACAAAGATAATTTTTGCAACAATTCAAACCCCATGAGATTAACAATGTCCACACAAGGTCCAGATGTTTGGAACATGGAAAAAGGAAGAATGTGTAATTGTTCCCAAACTAAAGGAAATCCAACTTGCTTTACAATGGATGTAAAGACATCACAAATGACATCATGTGTATAAGTGCATGCATTGCTATGTGGACATCATAATAGATGGATATTCAAGGGATCAATGGAATGAGTGAAGACACAATGAAGAAGGCATGTGATCGAAGGATGGGGTAGTGCAAGTTGAATTTCAAATAGTGAAGGAAATTGTTGATAATAGGAAAAAAATCGATAATATTAATTGACAAAAAATTGATGGCATTAGTTGGCAAACAATTGGTACCATTGGTCAAATTTTGAACCTAAAACTTGAACTTGGGCTTGAGCATAAGGATGCCAATAAACATCCCAAATTTC
>Ga0209208_10013169_pt1 | contig 10368 bp, 13 predicted proteins | sample S1TSphfallax_3_FD_187694 | JGI IMG/M metagenome (GOLD analysis project Ga0209208, IMG submission 187694) | Host-associated microbial communities from peat moss isolated from Minnesota, USA - S1T2_Fd - Sphagnum fallax MG (SPAdes) (version 2) | ecosystem: Host-associated > Plants > Peat moss >... | reverse complement strand
TCCTCCCCCCCCACCCCAAAACATAAAAAGAAAAAAGACAAGGCGCCTTGAATGCATGCTTGGGCCTTCCCATTGGCTGCATGAAATTTCTCTTTCCAAAAGACTTCATCACCATTTTTGGCATGGGCTAATGCCGCTTGCAAAGAACACCCCACTTATTCAGTGTAGGGGCACATTTGATTTTTAAAAATAATTGATGGGTAGAAGTGGACAAAATGGACTTTGATACATAACACTTTAGTCTTTTGCTTATTTGATCATTTTGCTTGCAAGATGGGTTTACAAACTAGAAACCATACTCATGAAATGGGTATCACTGACCTACAAGGCTATTGAGCACTGTTGACTTTCCCACACCCTAAAAAACAAAATTGCAATGCCAAAGAATTCAGCAGCAGGGATAGAGACTGTGTGAGCAACACAAGAAGAGAGAAAGAAAGAAAACACTAGACTACACTTTCTTGCTGCTTATGGCAATTCGGCTGCATGGAATTCAACAACAATCTTCCCCATTTGAGCTTTTCAAATGACAGATTCTATCTTCTAAAACTAAAGAGCTTCATATGTTGTTGTGCTCATTTCTCTGACAGATAGACAGGAGGAGTTGCTTCAAGAGACATTGGGAAATGTCACATACCACGTTTCCCAGAGGAACAACGCTCATGAACAAGGATGATGAAGAAGAGGAGGAGGAGGTTCTTGAGGTTTCTTCTTCGCCTTCTTCGTCCTCCAAGAACAACAGAGCTGCCGCCTGTTGCATGGTGTCTGCCTGTAGAATCAAACTCTCCATGGCGCCAGCAAACCTTTCCGAAACAACAATTACTGTTGCGTCGTCGTCTCCCATCGCCGCAACTTTCTTCTTCTTCTTCTTCTTCTTCTACTACCGTTGTTCCTTGACTGAGAATTGGGTCCCTTCGTCTTCTTCTTCTTCTTCTTACAAAGACGAAAAGCAGAGACCTTTAGATCCTTTCTCCCCCCCCCAACCCAAGGCAACAGCAGCAACAGCAGCAGCAGCGCTCCAACTCTTGCGGAACCTAGCAAACCGCTTGCGCAAAATGCTTTCAAGACACTCCCGAACTTCATCGTCCTTGGTTCTTCCTCCTCCTATGGCACTCTTCATTTTCCTCGCAGTCTTTGTCGTGCAGGTTTTGCTGCGCGTATACACAAATCTGTTGCCAATGAGGGTTTCACCATTCTTGCTCTCCAAACCCTACTACCTCATGTGGTTATATTGCTACTGCTTCTGCTTGCCAATCATATGTTGCTCCTACAAATTGGCTTTTCGCTGCTGCATCCAGGCTGCTATGAAAGATGAAGAACAAGAAGTTCCTAGGGTGTGTTCTCAAGGATCTTTCGTTCATTGCAAGAGAACCACCAAAAATTAGGGTTAAAGTTTGCTCCTGCGACCTACCACCATCTTCGACCTACCTCCTTTCATTATTTCCGACCCACATGACGCAAGACAAATTGTGGTGCTAAAAAGAACTACCCCTAAAAAGAACTTTCCAGGTAGTGAAGTGGTTAAAGGAAACCCACGCCGTAGTTTACGCTGCAAGTAGAAACTGTTGGAGTATACCGAGGAGTTTAAGCTATCTTCAAGCGACGACAAGCGGTCAATCGAAAAGCAATCAAACCTTGGTTCACAGTTTGAAGTGGGTGACGAACTAGATGAAGAAGATACTGAACATTTGCAAAAAGGAGGTAGTTGCAGCTTGTCAAAAACATGTCTTCGCAAGAACCAAAAGGTAAGCTCTCTACACACTGAATGCTTTTAGAGTTTCCACACCTCTACCATAAATGTGTATGTTTTTATCTAGGTTTTTGAACGCATGCTTGTTGTCACTCCTTGAAGAATCTTGTATCTAAATGATGTATGTTTGAACGTTTGCATTGCAGAGCTTCTCCATTTTGAACTTGTGATGTTAGAAGCAAGAGACCTACTTCTCCACACCTTGCAATCTCATTTCATTGGATTGAATACTCAAGTTCTGCATCTAGACACCTTTCTGTTGTTTTTTTGTGGTTGTAATTGTGATGCAGCCCACTGGCAATCATGCACAAAAGGAATTAGCCTAATTTGGCTACAGGTCAGAGAGGAAAGTAGAAAATTTTGAGAATCCTTCTATATTTTTGCATACTCTTAAGACCTATTGTCTACATATGACAATTTCTGGAAAAAAAATTTCTTGAAATGTGGTGACTTTGGCAAATTATTTTCATAAAAATTCTATGTATGATTACACTGGAATTTTAGTCGTAAACCATCTTGTGGCAACATATTTCAATTTATGATAATTTTCTTTGATTAAAAAATGCAACAAAGAAAGGTGAAAGAAGTAAATTATTAATTTAACAAAGGAGAAAACAAAAGAAAATCTTCAATCCCGTGCACTCCATGATGAACTCTAGACACTGTATTCTCTGTATGTATTCTTTGCAGTGATACACCATAGATTGAGCAAGGGACAATAACCAGGTACAAGAGAGGGAGAAGATTCTACTAGTCTCTTGTTCTTTCCCTATAACCACATTGTAACGTAATGTACTGTGTGTCTTGTCAATCCTAACCCAATAGAAACCAACCTCCAACCTTGCACTGCACTAACCTACCACCCCACAGTGGTCAATGAAGCCCCTCGCACATTGCACAGAAGGGGAGTCAGACACTTCCAGCAAAAAAGCAAATGTCTCTAGGAGAGAATTCTCAGGACACTGGAGCTACTAAACTTCTCATGCTTTGTGACTGCCCTGTGAGAATTACCTTCCAAGCATGCTGTGGGCATGATTCCAAGGTCACATAAGCTTTCCAGTAGGCCACAAAATCCAAGTGTGCACACCAACAAAATTAAACCTATGATAAGAATATAAAGTTACCGAGTTGTGTGTATCTCTTTGCCAGCAACACAATTATTGATACAAAGCATTCAGATAGGCTCTTTCTCCTGTCCTGATGCTCCTAGGAGTATCCCTGAATATGTACAGAACACAGGTAAAACCTGACAACCTCAAACAACAAGACATTGATCAGTTTCTGCAATCTTATCAGACTGCTGATCACATATTGTTGTTGTAAGAATGACATTGCTACAATAGTTTGAAAAGAACTAAGACCAATACCACGATGACAACCATCAGAATACACATGGTCATGAGAGACCAACCCTGGCCTGAATTTTTGTTGAGAAATCCAAGCTTCTTCTGTGTGGCCTGCATTCCAGAACATGTAGGACATTAATTAACATAATCCCTCTACTACCATCCTTGTTTACAAAAGTGATAAAAGAAGGGAGTGTTGTTACAGCACTCTCTGAAACAACCAAATGCAATATGGATGGTCAACAGCATTGCATCAAGCATTCATTAAGTCCCAGTGATGTTCCTGTGGACACCATATGAAACAGGGACAGTCACGGTAGTGGGGCATGATTAAAGAGATATTATGAGGGCAAACAGAATGAAACATTTTGCAAATTTCTCAAGAAACTCCAGATTGAACTGACTGCTTGGCTTTAGAACAGCTATCTCTTATGGTTGGGAGGATTACTTCACTTCAACAGGAAACGATTGCATCCAGGATCAGGCAGCACATATTGATTGAGATCAAACAGCTGTGTCACAAGAAGGCCCATATTTTTGCCCCTGGTGCCATCTCATTATCGAAAATGACGACAACACCATACTCACAATATGGGGCAAAGACAATTTGCCCACCTTTAGCCTGTTGTTTGTTACATCTGCATCTTGGTCCATGTCACTCTGCACAATATCATGAACTACATCAATTTTGTTGTAACCTAGGAAATAAGTCCAGGAAACCATTATATGTTCCACTGCTTACTCTCCAGTTGAGTCAAATGACCAGTGAAAAGAATGGGATGTATGACTCAGAAATAGATGTACATACCAGCAAGCGAGAATGAAGGTCCAGTTCTTCATTGACAGCAAGTGCAATATGCTTGGTACTGAGCACAGTGCTTTCGAGGCCTTTCAAGTCCTCATCTTGCTCTGTACTCCCCAAACAACTCCTTGGTCACAAAAGCTTCAAAATTTTCTATTTCTCAATCACACTCTGACATTTTCAGAGTACTCTAGAGCAAGGAAATACAATATGGAAACAAGCTCCAAAGTTCCACAATAATTTTTGCCTGAAGTCCCACAATTTCACGACCTCTCTCATGGAAACAGCCCAGAAACATGAAAATTCCAGATCAACAACAAAGGTGCACCCAAGTGAAGAGTAATCACCATGTGACAGTATTTGAGACAACTCAAAGCTGCAGACACTAGAGTGATTCCACAAACTGTAAGAAACATATGCCTTAGTAAGAGACATGCCTCTCATGATCTGCCGTTGGAGACCAATCAATCCACTGTTTTCCAAGCCTTGTGTCCGATTTGTCTCTACCGGTGTGATTCCACCTTCCAGCAGATTTGCTCTGATCAAGTGCCGTAACACAAGGATGCAATTCAGCACTGGATGATCAGTAAAGCATGGCTCTGGCCATATCTTCTTTCCAACAACAAGCCAAATTACAGAGTGCCAGATATCCAATATTCTTTCAGCACCTACACAGAATGGACTACCAACAACATACTGACTGCCAAAGATAGGAAAAAAAGGTGTACCTGTTGGCAGCCTGTGAGGAAGATACAGATGCAGCCATCTGTTTGGACTTGAATCGAATTGTGAGAAGCATATCTTGCCGCCTGTACAACTCCTTCTCATTTCTGCAAGGCTCCATAAATGGAAGCTTCTGTCAAAAGATGTTTCAATGCAAAATACTATGGCCTGCTGCCTATCTTAAAAAATACAGCATACTCCTTGATCATGTGTCCTTGTACAAAATTGGACAATAATCGGGACCTAATGGAGATCTCAGCAAATAGACTGGACAAAGGAACCTATTGTCCAACCCAATCCTAACACACTGCGAGTTTGCTGGAGAGTCATCATACGCCTACCAAACGGAAGGAACTATCGTATACCTTTCTAAGAAATGCACATCTTGCGTAATCCCTGTGGAAACCTGTCATCTTGAGGTGAGAGAAGGAAGGAAAAGAGGCATCTTACAGGCTTGTCCGAAGAGGCGGGTTTTGAAGAAGGGATTCGAGGCGATCGAGCTTCGTATTGAACCTGGTGAGCTTACGACGTGAGGCGGACACGATACGCGTGCCCTCACTGGAGTGTGCCGGCAGTTTATTGCGCTCCTGGACCCCTGCCTCGATGTCGTCGGCCAATTGAAGAGCTTCTTGGAACTCCTTCAGCCACGAATCCATTTTCTCCATCTCTTCTCCCACTCTCCTCGTGTGTCTCTTCTCTCCTCCTGTCACAATTCCAAGGCCTCTTCTCCGTCGGCAGGGTTACACCATCTTCTTCGTCGCCTTGACTCTTCCCTTTCGTAGAGGTTCCTAACAAAGGTCGCAGTGCGCAACGTGGCGTGCTGATCCCACAAAGGGGCTATGCACAGTATCATCCCCCAACTCTAGCCCTAACCCTAACCCTAATTCTGGTCTGCTACGAAAAGCGCACCTCGTTTTGAGGATAATGTTCTTCACTGCGGTGTGACGTTGGTCTTCTCCGGAGCGACGTACAGACTTGTAAGTAAAGACTACGCTGAGCATTGTGCTTTTCCGGTGGAGTTCTGGGCCGTAGTTTTGTTGTTGTTGCTGCCGTGAGCTTTAGAAAAGGGAGAGGAGGGTAGGTGTGCACAAGGGGGAACCATCATGACGGTCACGGACTGTCGAATGTATGAGGTGCGGTACCCGGAGGTGGACGACGTAGTCATGGTCTCGGTATGTGTCTCTTCTGCTGCTGCTCTCGGATTCTGTTTCAACTCGTGCTAGCCATCAACCCAGTAGCTAAGGGTTTAGGATTCGGGGTCACCTTTCGCAAAAGTCCACCGATATGTGCATGCTCACTTTAGGCTTAGAAGTGGATCCAACTTCCACGAGCTTGCTATGTAAGGAAATCATTCGAACGGAGGTGGCTCTCGAGTCCTGGGGAATATCCATGTTGATGTCAGCATCATCCTTCTGGTGGTACAGGTTATTGCAAGGATGCTTTATTTAGTTGGGGATGAGGTTAGGATGCTGTGACTAGTTGATGAAGGAAGGGGTTTATGGTTGGCAGGTGAAAAACATTGCAGAGATGGGTGCTTATGTGGCTCTGCTGGAGTACAACAATATTGAAGGCATGATTCTGCTTTCTGAGCTGTCACGGCGGCGCATTCGCAGTATCAGCAGTCTGATCAAGGTAGGGCGGCAAGAGCCAGTGATGGTGCTCAGGGTGGACAAGGAGAAGGGTTACATTGATCTCAGCAAGCGACGTGTGTCAGAAGAAGATATTGCAGTATGTGAGGAGCGATACAACAAGAGCAAGCTGGTGCACTCCATCATGCGCCATGTTGCCGAAACCATGGAGGCTGATCTGGAGGTATGACTTTAGAGTCAATCTCACAATTTGTTTGTGGTTGCAGGCGTACTGCTTCACAAACATCTCCAGACCATTAACAGTGATTTATATGTAGGAGATCCATCTCATGGTCTCATTGGGAACTTGGTTTGGTTGGAGTTGGCAGGATCTTTATACACATGTGGGATGGCCTCTGTACAGAAAGTATGGACATGCATTTGAGGTGACTCTTTTGTTGCTCTTTATGCATTGTAAAACCTGGGGATGGAGTCTTCAAGCTTCTGCTCTTTATCACTAATGCTTGGTGGACAATGAGGTCAAGCAGTGTTAAGTCTTAGAGCTTGGTATCTCTCATGCAAAATGTAATCAGAGTGGATGCAGAAGTCCTCGTTTGTGCTTATCATAATGTTGTCTCTCTGCCTGATGTCAATTGGGTGTGTCTTTTCTTGGTGCACAGGCATTCAAATTAATAGTTACTGATCCAGATTCAGTGCTTGGTGGGCTCACCAAGGAAGTAAAAGAAGAAGGCCCTGATGGACAAGAGGTGGGCAATGGCTTTAGGATAGCTTGATGTTGGCAGGGTAGTAGACTTAGCCTGATGGTAATTTTTTTTACACAGTTCTATGAAACAGCTTTGTCTGCTCAGTTGACTTGCTTCTTTTACCTTTGAATGTGTGCAGACAATCAAGGTAGTACCAGCAATGACTGATGAGGTGAAGGATGCCCTCATAAAAAACATCAAAAGGCGGATGACTCCTCAGCCCTTAAAAATCAGGGCTGATATAGAACTGAAGTGCTTCCAATATGATGGGGTCTTACACATTAAGGTGTGCTTATAACTCCAGGGTGCTCATGTTGGGGATATATTGGAGACTGAATTTTCACCTAGCATCTGAGAGCTGGTTATCAATGTTCAAAGTTGGATTCTTATGGGGATGTTTGCTAGATAAAGTGTAGAATCTGTGGCAGTGTTTCCTGTGTGGATATATCATCATTATTTCTCAAGTTGGATTGCAGCTTTCTCAACTGTTGCCTGTACTCAGTGAGTGATGAAGTAGTTAGTAAAAGCACCTTGTCCCATTTGAGGAATGGTATGACCATGCGCCCCCTGTTGGCTGAAAATTTAGAGACAAATTAGGCCTCTTTTTTTCTTGGCAGATGTGGGTTTATAGTGGAAGTATAATAATTAGAAGGAAATTTCACCTTGTGCACTCATGTAAGCTGTTCTTTCATTACAGGATGCAATGAGAAGGGCAGAAGAGGCAGGGACACAGGAGTGCCCTGTTAAGATCAAGCTTGTGGCACCACCACTTTATGTTCTCACAACACAGACACTTGAAAAGGTTAGTTTTTCCACTCATTGGTGGATATTATGTCTGTGGTTCTGACCACACTTTCTGGTGATTCCTCTTGTTTTTGGCTGTGTTAATCTTCCAGTAACCTTTCTTGAGCTGTCAACTACACTTGGGACTGTCATAGCATGTCCAGATTTTATGGACAGTAGAGTGTGCAGCTCTTAAATCCTGCTTAAGGTTGTGAATGTTTGGAGCCACACTTGGGTAGATTGAAGGATTGCAAGTAGAAATGCATTTCAGATTAAATTGTCTGCATGGTTATTGAAGGATGTTTGCTAACAGGAATTGGCTACATATGGCAAGGTGTGATGCTAGTTGGTCTGGAGCATCGTTAAGTGAGTTTATTATGAACTTGTTAGAATGGAGTGTGTCATGGGCAGGAACTTGGCATATCAGTCTTGGATTCAGCCATCAAAGCATGTGTGAAAGAAATTGAGAAGCACAAAGGAAAGCTAACTGTGAAGGAGCCTCCTCGCGCGGTACACCTCAATCATTAGTTCCCACTACCCAATTTCAGCTGCTGAGAAAAATGCACAAGTTTGACCTGTGTCCTTGTTTTTGTTCTTGCCAAGGAATTTCTGTAACCTGAGTTTGCATTAAATGTGTTCAGGTGAGTGAGAGGGATGACCGGCTTCTTGCAGAAACTATGCAAAAACTTGGTGACTCGAACCAGGATGTGGATGGAGATGCAGACAGTGAAGAGGAAGAGGACCAGGGCATGGGGACAGGTGATCTTGATGGGGCTGGTCTAGTTGAACTGTAGGTTCTGCTATTTACCAAAGTGACATGTTCACCTCTGCAAGCAAGAGTCCTCATCTTGACCAAGAATGTATGTGACCTTTGAACCTATCTCTTTAGTTAGAGGAGTCATGGGGGTATTTTTGTTAACATAGTTACCTGTTGAGGCAAATTAGATTGAGATCACCTGGGTAATTTGACAATGCAGTCAATAGAGGCAAGGATGCATGAACAATGTAAGTTTACAAAATCAGAAATTCCACTGTGCTCAAAAGCATACACATCTGTCTGCCAGAGAGACAGACACAATAAATTATTGTATTGAGCAGCTATTTTTTAAAAAGTATGATCTGAAAGATCAAGGGTCCTGGATAGTGATTGTTAGTTCATTCTAGGTTTTTTTGAAAATGTTGGGCTTCTTCTAGATTCCATCAGTAGAGGTCTTAACAAATTTATTCTTAAACAAGAAGAGATCCAAGGGGTAAGTAGAATGTTAAGTGAATTGAAATCAAAGTCCTCAGCTTAGTCAAGGTGAAGATTGAATCTTTACCCCCTTAACCACAGATAGCCTCTTGGTTCCTCTTTTGTTGATTCCAATCACTTTGAAAATTTCAAATTGTTATTACATCCATATACATAATATCTTTGTTTTTTTTTTTGGTAAGAATCAATTATTCTCAACTTAATCATAACACTAACATTAATGCCACAATGCATATTGGATTTGCATATTTGAGATTAGTAACCACCCATCCTTTTTATCCCATGAAAGTGTTTACAAACTATAACTGTGTCATGACACTTTTGCATTTCTTGACACCAATTTACAACATCCTTACCATTTATTTGTTTGCATTTAAACTTCAATTTCACATGGAGCCTGACAAGCACGGCTACATATTTTTAATACAAAAATTCATGCATGTTTTTTTATCAAATTATAAAATTTACCCAACAACCAATATATGGCACCTTATATTTGTATTGACAATTTTTTTAATTCAAAGAAAAATGCCTCTGAAACCTCAAAACAAAGAGGTTTTAACTTTTGATTATTCCTTGAACCTAAAAGGTCTTCCACTTTTAAAGAAATTGTAAAAAAAAGAAAAATATGCTTAGATCCAATGATCCAATGATTGTGTAAGTAATCACAGGTCAGTAGGGTACTAGGGAGGGAATGTAAGTGGTTACTATGTACATATGTGAGTAGGTGAGGCACGTAGGTCGACGCCTGCTTGTGCCTTGTTGATGCGTGTCACGTCCTCCTATTCTTCCAAGCTCTCTTGCTGTTTTGTCAGAAGTTTTTCTTCTTCTTCTTCAGTGTTTGCTGGCCGTAGACTCATGGGGACTCCTGTCTTTTCTTCATCGTCGTCGTCTGCCTTGAGTAGTAGGATAGCAGGCTCGCAGAAACGTAGGTCTACGGTTCCCAGATTTTAACACAATCTTTAACACAATCTTTAAACTATGATGTTATGGTTCCTTGCCTTGTGTTGTTGTTCCTTGTTGTGGTCCTTCACCTTGCATTGTTGTTGCTTGTTGTGTCCTTTGCCTTACATTACTATTGTTTGTTGTGATTCATTTTTTTCACATTGTTTTGTCACTCCACACCTTTTCCAAATATTCACCCCAGTTGTGGTTTGTCATTCCTCACCTTGCTTTGTTGCTATTTGTTTGTTGAAGTGATGTACTCCATCAGGACGAAGCGATACGTGTTCCTGAAGAAAAGCACTTAAGGACAACACGTCAAGGTTGATTAGGAACGCGTCTAAATCACCCAAATCAAATGTGCCCTGAGAGTATGAAGGAGCCACCTGATCCTATCCCAACCTACCAAACGATCAAGACAAGCCTCAAACGTGTCGC
>Ga0209208_10013168_pt1 | contig 10369 bp, 6 predicted proteins | sample S1TSphfallax_3_FD_187694 | JGI IMG/M metagenome (GOLD analysis project Ga0209208, IMG submission 187694) | Host-associated microbial communities from peat moss isolated from Minnesota, USA - S1T2_Fd - Sphagnum fallax MG (SPAdes) (version 2) | ecosystem: Host-associated > Plants > Peat moss >... | reverse complement strand
ATCATGGTCCTCCAAAATGGTTTGGTACTCCCAGGCCCCAGCCACTCCCACTCTCCCAAGCCCCTGTCCACAAAGTTACTGAGTGGAGGACCATTCAGTAAGGACTGAGCGGAATTATATAATAGATAATATTGCTGTCATGGTGCTGACCCCAGCACGACGTTGAACTACTCCAACTGACCCAAGTGTGAGATGAGAACAACATAAGCAGGTCAAACAAAAGCTCTAGTGATTCTTCTCACCAGACTGGAAGCCTGAAATTTTGGTAGCAATTTACTCAACAAGAGCCCACCACAAGTAGCTGGTAGTAGATCTGGACTCGTGTTTCGAGACTTTAGATTTGATCAAATTAGATATGATTCATGCGAACTTAGACTTTTTCAATCTCAGACATATGTGTGTGTGTGTGTGTGTGTGTGTGCACATGTGTCATGAGTTGAATCAAGCTTAATATTCACAACTAGACTTTCAAATTACTGAGAAAAGTTCTAGTAATTAATATTAAGTGTAATTGATCAGGCCAGAATATTGATAATCAGCTCAAAAAGCTTCAGTGAGACTCATATGACCCATAAAGAAGAAGAAGAAGAAGAAGAAAAGAGACTTTGTTGAAGATGGATTCTTAGCCAAGTCTAATTAGAATAATAGTGTCTACGATCATGATCTTTCTCCAGCTTTTTCTTCAGATTTTTCTCCTTTTTGTAGGAAAAATTTGTTTTTTTGGTGGTTTGAAAAACATTTTCTTTGTCTCAGCTGTGCATTTAGGTTAGTAGTCAGTTGTACGTAAATTCTAGCACCTAAGAGCATCTCCAATGGTGCTCGGTATGTAACTCTCAGTAGTAAAATTAAATGTCTAAGTTTAGCTGTTTTTATTTGGCGACCCCACCAATAAAACTGAAACTGGAACTGCATCTCCATGGGGAACTACTAATAGCAAACCACCTGGACCAATCATTATGATCGACCAATTAAAAATACTGCACCTCAGTCAGGTCCAATTTATTACACTCGTTTTTGGAGGTGCACAATTGTGTTGCGGCTTTTACAAGCCTCGGCAAGCTGCACGGATTTGGTGCGAAAAAACCAATTTCATAAGCTAAACTGGCACATTTTGACTTTTCACAATAAATTTGATTGTCTCGAGTCACATACTGAGCACCATTGGAGATGCTTTTAGACTGGTATGGCTGTACCCACTACCGTACCTATGACCGACCCAAATGACACTTCTTTTGCTGAATATTTATTTATTTCAGAAAACAAAGTTTGACACAGCCTTCTTTTGCTGGCTATATATGTAACCAAAATTCTATATTAAAAAATTGAAAGTGCTGAAATCATGCATTTTTTGAGATTTTCAATAGCCCTAATTTGATCAAAATTTAAGAAATATCATCCGATTTCTAAACACTGTTCAAGCAGGTAGCCAAAAAATATAGAAGGATGTTTTAGAAATTTTACTTTCATATTTAGCTTGACATCAAATTGGACTAAATCTTCCTGTAGATCATCATCACTTTGGCTACAACACAAAGTTTCCAAAAAAAAGCAAAACCCATTGATTCAACACTTTCAAATTGACTTTACCAAAATTTCAACAGTTGAGGAATAGGTACGCAAAGTACACCTTGCACTATATATGTAGTTGGGCTTCGAGTTTCCTTCTTATTATGTTCCCATATGATTACCAATAATTCATCATTACTTATGTCAATGTCAAATTTAGTCGTTACACGCTACCAGAGACGATTTTTTCCTTCTTATTATGTTCCCATACGATTACCAATAATTCATCATTACTTTGTCAATGTCAAATTTAGTCGTTACACGCTACCAGAGATGATTTTCCCTTCTTATTATATTCCCATACGAATTACCAATAATTCATCATTACTTATGTCAATGTCAAATTTAGTTGTTACACACTACTACTAGAGACAATTCGCCTTCTTATTATGTTCCCATATGTTTAATTCAATAATTTCATTATTTATGTCAAGGTCAAAAATTTAATAATAGTAAAGCAAACAGAGTTTCAACTTTCAACAATTGTAACAAATATCAATAAAAAGTTTTTTTTTGGCCAAACATTTAACCTTTTAGCGAGATAATTTGTGCCAAACATTAGTCATAGGGGTAGTAGGGGTAGTAGCTAGTGCATATGAAGAAGAAGTACTTTCCAAGGTTCAAGCTGTGGGACCAACTTGACTTGCAATCCTTATCTGTAGCTCTGAGAAATGCATCTCACCATCTCCATCTCGATTGCTGCTCCCCTGGGGTCCCAGCGCTGCTTTTATTACTTTCCTAAATTTCCTTTTTGGGAAGTTTCAATGTTGTCAGCCATACCGGGTTTCAGGTGGGTTGATTGGAATTGGAATCTCCATCAAGAGAGAGAGAGAGAGAGAGAGAGAAAGAGAGAGAGAGAGATCATGCAGCATACATGTATGTGGTCTACTAAATTCTTCCAAATATGTACAAATTCATTTCTATCACAACAAACTTTGTTTTGGCAAAACCTAGACTACCAAATTGAAATTGCAAAAAGAATGGAAAGTTCTATCTGTACCAAATTGAAATTGCAAAAAAGAATGGAAAGTTCTATCTGTACCAAATTGAATTTGCAAAAAAGAATGGAAAGTTCTGTCTCTACCAAATTGAAATTGCAAAAAAGAATGGAAAGTTCCCTCTCTCTACCAAATTGAAATTGCAAAAAAGAATGGAAAGTTCCCTCTCTCTACCAAATTGAAATTGCAAAAAGAATGGGAACTTCCCTCTCTCTACCAAATTGAAATTGCAAAAAGAATGGGAACTTCCCTCTCTACCAAATTGAAATTGCAAAAAAGAGTGGAAACTTCCCTCTCTACCAAATTGAAGTTGGATTAACAAAACAAAACACACAGGGTTCAAAGCTCTCCAATTTTTTATCAGATGTCTCCGAAGATACTCAAAGCTCTCCAAAGAGAATGACAAGTGGGGACAATTGATATCATTTCAATATGTTTTATTCCAATTTTTTTCTCATTGTGAAATCGGAGGAGAATCATTCTTTAGTAAACTTTTCCCAGTGTGAAATCGGAGGAGAATCATTCTTTAGTAAACTTTTCCCGGTGTGAAATCGGAGGAGAATCATTCTTTAGTAAACTTTTCCCAGTGTGAAACAATTTATTTCCCATTGGAACATTCATGAATGTTTTGCTGCATGCATATTAATTAGGGGGAAATTCATCATTCAACTTTCTTCAAGTGGATCAATGGTCCCCACAGGCAAGGAATCCTTCCAAAAGAGTTTTGTTGTATATATGCGACAAACACAGCATATGCTAATTGGGGAAGGTGCTACCCCAATTTTCAGCTCCTGAAAAACCGCTTCTCGTCATCCCAGAGGATTACCCGGAGCTGCGTCCGATTCTTCCTCAATCCTCCAGATTGGAGTACCTGCTCCAGATTGTGAGTCAAAATTCAATCTTCGTGCAAGGTCTGGTCAAAACCCCCGTGCGACGGTACGCGCTTGATTGCTGGAGAATTCTAAACTCTAGAGTCTAATCTCTGGCCCCCACCACCCTCCCCTCTCCTCTTTCCCTCCCACACTCCAATGTGTCTTCACGAGCTTGACTAATCATATGTAGATCATCTGAAATATTTCACAACGTACTCATGAATGCGCGGCTCTAGTAATTATAAGCTGCTGCACAATCATCATATATTGATGCAATTTCGAGTCGAAAATATGTAGGCAATCATAACTAGTGCAGATCTGCAAAGCTCTGACTGAAGCAGCTCAGCATAACATGCTGCAGCTGCTGCTGCAAGATTATCGTCGACTGCACTAGTTAGAACAACTTGTGTTTTAATACCCAAGTTCGTTGCCGCTAGCTACAAGGGCAAGAAATTCATTAGTACCGCGTGTACCCACGAGACGTATGAGCTCTAGCAGTTGAGGAGCAGATTTTGAATATTAATAATATTCACGAGCTTTCGGATTTGCCTTGTGCAGGAGTTGTGGATGTAGCACAGCTAGCAGATCGTAACTATTCGGATCAAAATTGGGAGATTCATGCGGGAAATTTACGCCGATTCTAGCTTTGCGCTGCAAGTGATGCAGAGGGATTTCATTCGGCGGCCTGTTATATGCAGTAGTGATCATGAAAGTTTGTTGGAATCCGCAAGATCAGCGCCAGCTGCAGCGCCTGCTAATGAATCTAATTGGGATATGATGCTAGCACTCGCAGCTGCACCTGCAGGCAAGCAGGCCACTGATGATGAGGAGGAGGATGGCGATGATTTGCAGACAAGTTTGCGAAATGGGAGTTCGATAAGCCCTCTCTCCCTAGAGATGTATGGAGACGACGGTGTCTTTGAAGGCTCTCAAGATGCAGCTGCTGAATATTACGAGTCCGTCGATTCCAGGTTTTTGCAGTCTGGGGGTTTCGCAAAAGTGTTGCGGGAGTACTCGCCCAGGAGTTGGAGAGTTTCTGCAGTCGGTAGCAGCTGCTCCCCACGCAGCAAGCGTTTGAGGGTGAGTTGCAGCACGCCGCCTGGGTTGCATGCTCAGCTAGCCGGGGGCGCACTGAGCGAAGGTCCCCAGCTTGCGTTCAACGAGGATGACAGCGAAGACATGTTTGTTTTCAGCTTGATCAAGAACGCTGTTTACAATGGTTGGGTGCCTGCAAACGATGATCCGGACTCCTGCCCCCAACAGGCGCTTCCAGATGCAGCTTCACCAGCACTAGTCCGATCGCCTACGCGGCTTGGCGCTGCTGCAATTAGTGTTCGAAATGACACTGGTCCTGCAGCGCAAGTGATCATGGGCACAGCTCCTGCCAGGATCGACACTAGTACATCTGCTACAACGATCACTGGAGCTGCCGGCGGCCGCGTCAAGCAGGCGGCACAAGCTGTGAAGCGCTACAGAGGAGTGCGACACAGACCCTGGGGCAGGTTCGCGGCCGAGATTCGAGACTCGACGCGCCCTGGCGCCCGTCTGTGGCTGGGCACCTTCGGAACAGCCGAGGAAGCCGCAGTGGCATACGACAAGGCAGCTCTCAGGCTACGCGGATCTCGAGCGCACTTGAATTTCCCAGCAGCAGCAACAGCAAGTAGTTCCGATGAGCTGCCAGACCTCATCTCGTCGAATCCACCAGCTCCCACAACTACTCAGCTAGTAGCTAATGGACCACTAGGAATACCCACTGCAGCTGATCATCAGGAGGAATATCAACCACCACCACCACCAATTCTTCAATCTGCTTCTAGATCACAATCTGTAGCTGAATATCAGAACTCCAATTTACTGCTAGATGATGGGTGGAAGAAACACATGCTACTGCAACTCCCGGAACCTCAAGAGACAGCAGCTTCCAGCACAATTATTATATCACAACCTCCTCAGGCTCCCACTCCTCCTCCTACTCCTACTCCTACTCCTCCCCGTCCTCCTCCTAGTGCCGCGACTCGTTCGCGGTTTTACTCCACTTTATCTCTGCATGAACAGGCAATCATCAATTGTAGCAATCTGAAAAGATCAAGATCAGAATATAATCAGAACGATGACTATTATTCTAGTAGTTGTAATTCCGGAGGCCGCCTGATGAGCACCAAATGCATCGACAATCATGTGCAGGATACAGCACCACATGCAGAAAGATCACTGGCATCATCACCACCATCATCACCAACAGCAAAGCAGCAGGTAGGTGATTCAGAATGTGGAGCAGAATCAGCTGAGCCTGGGCGCTGGAGCTGGAGTTGGTCACCCAAGAGCTGCTCACCCAGGGCATGGCTGACGCAGTTCTGCAACATATTCTCGCCAATACTGCCAAGATCACCACTTTCCAGATTCTAACTAGTGATCCTTCCAACACTTCCAACACTTGCAACACTTCCAAATTCCAACACTTCCAACTGCAATTCCATGTACTTAATTGCATCACATTGGTGTAACTTGTTGTACATCTCTTGAACCAGGAATTTGAACAATTTTTATATCTCACCATTTTGATTGAAATTTTTTGGGATCAATTCAACATTTGTTGTGTGCAGAATTGAAATTATACCCTAGTTATTTTGAAATGAAACTTATTATGGCTTAGTATGCCTCTAGAAGTTGGTGAGTTTTTTTTGTCACAACTTTTTCTTTCTTTTTTTTTCCTTTTTTCTTTTCTCTTTTCTTTTCAATGGAAAGGTGTCAGTGTGCTTGGCTGGTTCAAACATATTGTCTAAATGAATTTTAAATATTTTTTTGGGTTGGAATGTAATGAGTCTTTCAAGAACAACTAGCAACCGTATGCAAACTAGGAAACCAAGATGAAAATCTTGTAAGGAAGAGTTATAATAAACAAATTTTCATAGAGAATTTTAGTCGGGTGATGATGTTGTGGATATATTTGTGAGGAGCAAATATTTGTTGTTCACAAGTATTGGGCATCATGTTTAGAATTGGAAACTTTGAAAGTCTTTCATATTTCAATTCAGTTGTTTTTTGTTTTGTTTTTGGAAACAAAATTTTGCCAAATTTTAACTTGAAAAATATGATTTTAACCTAAACAAAGGATTTTTTTTCACAAAGAAAATAACTCACATTCATCAAATTTTGAAGAAAAATAATTTCAAATCACCATATTTTTATGATAAGTTTTAGTAGATAATCAAGAATATAGAAAGATTATGTTCTTTTCTTCAGTCATGTCTAATATGTAGTCAAATTTCTAACCATATCATTTTATGAATGATCATCACTTTAGTTACATCATGCTTAATAATTTGTTGTTTCATCTATCTACATGTTATGAATGATTGATATTACAATGCCTTTTTTTTGTCCATCATTACATAACTATGAATCGTTTAGTATTGCTTGGTCTTTCTAATTAATCAAAAAGGTAGTTCATGGCCTTTGTATCTCACTTTTGGTATTTTTTTAAAGTGAAAGCATGATAAAGTATCCACAAAAAGTAAAAGTTTAAATCTCATTAGCTCTCTTTTTCAAAAATTATGTCACCAAAACCATGCAATTGTGAGCCCACATGTGAATGCAATTTACCACCAAATTTGCTTCAATACCAAGTTGAATCTTATGAAATTTTCTTATGTCAAATAATGGATATGCAAGATATATTTTATTTTAAAAAAACTAATAAGCCAAAGCATCACATGAAGATCCTTTCAATTGGACTACAACTTTTATGGATGAAAGATTTCAACAAGCTGCTAACATGCAACCTCCTTGCAATGTAGGCAAGCCCCATGTTTCATTTTCCTTTGAAAACCAAAACTATACTCCAAACTTTCATCTCAAAACACTATTCATGCAATAAAACTGCAACAAAAAATTGAATTCACAATGTTTTATTACCAAAAGTGTTTCATATTTGAAGAAGGCATCATTGAACTCATTTTGGTTCTTAATTTATAACATATAACTTTAATTTGTGACTAATGTTTGTTCAACATTAGATCCATGAAGAAACTTAGAATAGAAAATTCACTATAAATATTAAATATATTTTGTTAAAAATGTGGGCTTAGGTACCCACACTTTGCTTCACTTTTCATGCTCCTTTTCAAAGGATAAAAGTATGTTAGGTGCTCACTTTTGACATTTTGGAAGCCGCAAATCTTACACTAGTAAAAATTCTTGCAATCCTACTAATGATCAAACTGTAAGTTTTATAATTATCTTCTACATTTTAATCACACATTATGTTGGTAGGTATAGATATACCTAGAGATGTGATTGGCCAAAACATTCATGTGAAATTTTTTAATTTTCAATGTGAAATGAAAATAAAAATGATAGAAAATGACAAAAATCATGCATTAATTTTTTTTCAAAATGACAATTTTTGGTATTTAGAAAGTTTCAATGCATGTTAATTTTTCATTTTTCATTTGACGATGGCTTATTTTTTGAGTCCACATTTTTCATTTTTTATGTGTGACAAACACAATGTCATCATTTCAATAGTCCATAATAAATTCATTCTTTTTTTATTATTCATCCATAATTTTTTAAATGATTCCCACTAAAGTCTATTATAACATAAATAATTAAAAAATAAACAATGTTAATGAATATGGGCTTACATTTAAAGTTCATTTGCAATCCAAAAAAATTATAATTGTGATAGTTCAAACTATCCACCTAATTGTGGTATCAACCTAAGTTCTTTTATTTTTCCCACAATTTCAAGCGAATCATTTCCATCTCTTCCAAGCTTCAATTCCATTCTTGTGTATTCAAACCTTAAATATTTCATGTAATCTTCTATTATTACACTAGCCCAGAAAGGGTGAAAACATATTCAAAGAAGCCAAAAAGGGTGCTAGATCGCAATCAAAATTACAAACTTTGTGACATGTATATGTCATGCCATTTTAATTGTCATTTTTGTTTTAATTTGTTGCAATCCACATCCTCTCACACATCTAAATTTTTTTTGAATCTCAATGCACATCATTTTCCTTATCTAGATTATATTATGCAATGGTAAGATCACCATCCTCACCTTCAAACATCAAGATTTCCAAATGAACTTGGGCCTCACAAACCAACTTCCAATAGTCACGCACATCATACCAAATTATTATGTTTATTTTGTTTCTATGAGATGTTGATGGTTCTTCATAAACAACCTTTATAACCGCAATTTTTTCCATAACATCTACCTAGAGCATTTGCTTTTCTTTCTCAGTAGGTGAACTATTTGCATTGTTTGACACCTTTTCAACCTGCATCAAGTTCCAACCCAAAACTTCTATTGTTGAAATCATTACTAGATTGTTCAACACCTTGAAATGTTCATTATAAAATTATCATAATGGGTTGTCTTTCTTGCAAAATCAGCATAGGTTGTTTTTCCACAAAATTCAAATCCTTAATCGAACTTTTGTTTTCTTCTTCATCTTTTGCTTCATCAATTTGGTTGCGACTCAATGCACCCACATTGCCATGTTTATCACATGTTGAATGTAAAATCTTGAAGATAAAATTTTGGAACATGTTTATCCATCTCTCTTGATTCCATTGCATCTAATAAAATCACGAGCCATTCTAAAGGCTTAAGATCTATGATTTAAAAAACTAAAGTACAATGGAAATATTGTCTAAAGTGCATTAAAACATTGTCCTCAAGTCAAAAGAAGTTTCACCCAATCAAGGTATATACAATATGCTTTCACCCTTATTAATTTTCTACAACACAACACCCACGCCTTTGATGGATTATCCCACATTTAAATTGAATTGTTTTACAAATGTTGGTTAGATAAAAATGGGGGCTTTGACCGAACAATGTTTTAAAGTTTTATGACAACAGAATGTTTGTATGTCCACTTGAATTTTTTTTTAATGAATTAGAATTATGGGTCCAAACAACATTTAACGAACCAATATGTTTACTTTGCATTTAGGACTATTGTCCTTTTTGGGGTCCTTTTGCCAAAAAACATGTTTTCATAAAAAGGAATTTTCAAATGAAATATTTTGAAACTTTTTATCTATTTTATTTATAGTTGCCCCAATATGCCATATATATTTTTGTAATCAATTTTGAATAAATATGAATTCTGGAAAGTATACAACTTTTGTTTGATTGTGTGTTTCATTTTGAAAATTTGTCACAATTTCAAATCATACCAAAACATGTTAACATTTTTTAATTTTTTATATTATAAACTACAACTTTTCTTTAAACAACATATACATTGCATCACATTTACATGTCATAAAAGACTTTTTTTTAACCTTGAATTTTGATTTTTAAAAATTAAAAAAATATGAAAATTTCAGTGTTTTTAAATGTGTTTAATAGTACTTATTACTTTTTTTTAAATTGAGGATCAAAAAAATTGTATTATGAAAACTAAGGGGCGAAAGTAGTTTTATTAAATGAAGTTGTTAAACATCCTTTGTTCAAACCAAATTTTGATATTGGAAGATTTTTTTATTCATTTTAAATTCTTCATATCCATATTATTCAATAAGCGCCATAATTCACATGTCATTAAATTGGCACCACATAAACAAATGTAACAAGAATTGCAAAAAAATTGAAGTTTTGACATCAATTTTGGCTTGTTTGAATTCATCTACACCCTAATGGTTATGCAATTGATGATTTTTTCACAAACTTTTTAAAATAACTAGTTAACCCATAATTTATTTAACATGACATATAATTGCAAGATGCAACAATCCATTAATAATCATGAAATAAATATTACAAAACCCAAAGTTGAGTTATGTAATCATTTTTTTTGTTTAACATTAGTCCTTTTAATAAGAACCCCAACCTTGAATAAAACCAATGATGGGATGACAAGGACAAAGCTCCATCATTAATCTCTAATGTTATAATTCTATCACGAGAAA
>Ga0209208_10013167_pt1 | contig 10370 bp, 14 predicted proteins | sample S1TSphfallax_3_FD_187694 | JGI IMG/M metagenome (GOLD analysis project Ga0209208, IMG submission 187694) | Host-associated microbial communities from peat moss isolated from Minnesota, USA - S1T2_Fd - Sphagnum fallax MG (SPAdes) (version 2) | ecosystem: Host-associated > Plants > Peat moss >... | reverse complement strand
TAACTAAATAGGATTTGTGGTGCTAATGACCATTTGTCATTTGGAAACAAAATTCTTACGAGAAAGTTTTTAATGTAGGCTAATGAAGTAGAAGGGATTGTTGAATAAGCCGAAGGCATTGAAGCAAAATACAAAACCATGGAAGCAATGCCCGATTCTAGACCAAGATAAAAAATTCTTCTACATTTGATAAGGGTCGAATCTTTCTAACCCCCATGGAGACAATCATGAAGACCCCTAGAGAATTGGAGTATCTTGAAGGGTTGGTTAAATTGTCTAAAAAAAAGAAAATTGAAGAGATTGGCAAGAAGTTGCAATTGTCAATAATACCCATGATGTTAGAAGGATTTATGTGAATAAAACTTATTGAGGGAAAACCATGCACTTGCTTGTGGAGATCAATAATGGGGTGATTGAGAGACTTGTGGATATTGGCACATATATGTCAATAATAGCAGCCAATATAGTATGAGAGCTTGGGATCATGCATTTGGTCTTAAGACGTGAGACATATAAGACAACATCTCGAATTATTACCACTGCTTTGGGGAGGCTAGATGACATACCTATGAGTGTTGGTAATGTGGTTTGCATATGGTGTTTTTGGTGGTGGATATAGATACATATAACCTCTTGCTAGGTTTAAACTTCCTCATGAAGATTAGGGTAGTGGTCAATGTCGAAAAAAGGCACCATATAGGTTAGGCATGGACTTGGGGTTAATGTGGAAATGTTACCTTTGAATGTTGTGAACATTATATAGTATGGGGAGACACAATCTATGACGCACCCCTAAGCTCCTTGATGGACTCAACTGTGAGTCCAAAAGGGAAAACAATGGAAGGAAAAGGAATTGGGGCGTGTTCCCTGGTTCGCAGCACTTCGGGGGTAGAGGGGCATGTTGGAGCTCTGGGATGGGGACTAGGAAGATTGACAAGCAACTCAATTACTCACACGGACTTGCACAAACCAAACCACAAGTTGGTTAGTGCATAGTTGGAACACTTTAGTGCACGGACGAGCCATGGGCAAACATGGACTCACAAGACTCACCACGGCCCGGACTTGGGGGAAGCCACCACCTTCTCCTTTATAGTATACTATGTGCTTGGCCATGGGACTAACACCCAAACATCATTTTGTCCCAGGACTTCCAAATGGGAGTCCCAAAATTCCCATAGTTGGGACTCATGTGACTTTAGGGGCCCATAATTTTTTGTATAGACCTCATATTGAGATGAGGTCTAAAACAAAGTTGTAGCCCTCATCAAGAATTTTTCAACGGTATATGGCATGCCACTTGCATGTAAGGAAATCGGGGTGATTCCTGACTTTTAGTGGTCGGGAGTCAAATTGCCAATTTGATTCCCGACCCTTCTTTTGGTCATAACTTGTGTTTAAAGTGTTCAAATGGGTCATGCGAACCCATTTTAGATATCTACCATCCAAGAGCTTTTCAATTACACAAGGAACTCCTCATCCAATGAGTTTTAGCCCTTGTAGTTACTCTATGAAGATTTGGGAGTCCATCGAGACTCCAACTCCCAAAATGGAAGCTCACTTGGGAGTGTGAGGGTTCGTTCCTTCACACTCTCTTGCACTCCTGGGAGCATCAGATGTGACTCTCGGGCTTCCCTTTTGGCCTGCACCTTTGCAAGCCCTTGCTTTGGTCATGAGCCCAAGGCTAGGGTTACGATAGTCTACCTTTTCAATGGAGCAAATTAAGTGACGCGCTCCCAAGTTTTTAGTTAGACCCAAGATGGGTCTGAGTTACTCAAATAACGGAATTGTGAGGAACTCTTTGCTCAGACCTCCGATTAGGACGAGGTCTAAAGTAAAGTTGTAGCTCGTCGAGAGCTTTCCAATGTTGTATCGCACTCCCCCTGCACGCATCGGGGTTGGGTCAATTTTCAACTTTTAGTGGTCAGGAGTCAAACTGACAGTTTGACTTCTGGCCTTAACTTGTGCTACAAATATCCAAATGGCTCATACGAGCTCATTTTCAACATCTACACTTTGATAGCTTTCCAATGATATAAAGAACGCCCCAATGCGAGGTGTTTTGACCCCTACAATCGAACTCTAAAGATTTGGGAGTCCCAAAGGACTCCCAAGTCCCCATTTCGGGAGTGTGAGTCTCATCTTCACACTCTCTCAAAGTAGGGTTGCGACATTAAGAGTCTTGACAACATGTTCCATTAACTCCAAATGGAGGACTTGCTTGAGAAAGGCTTGTCTTGGAAAGGTGGATGTTTTTTAAGCCCAAACCATCCTAATGATGAAGGATCATCTGATGATAACATAACTGAATTTGGGAATGAAGCTAATGAGGAAGATGCTCAGGTAAGCTTGACCATATAGGAAAATGATGTGACATGTAAATATGATATAAAGGACCAGGGGCTAAACCATCTTCTTCAACATGAGTCTGCCAATCAAATTGTGATATGATATTACAAAATAGGCACTATAGACTATTGGAGGAATATATAACAAAAGGGGATGATTATGCTGATTGGCTTCAGTGGGCAGCTGTTGAAGAATTAGAAAATCTCAAAGGATGTTATGTTAATGTGCTTATATTTAATCCAATGCATTTGAATCATGAAAACATGCAATAGGGTGTTCCATCTGGAGATGAAAGATGGGATGAAATACGAAGCAGGATAAAACTTGACCATGCCTTCAGTGAAAACCAGGTTGAAAGATTATGGACTCTATTAGAAGACTTTAAGGATGTCTTTGCTTAGCACGAAAGGGAGTTAGGGTGCTGCACAATAAAGGAACATGTAATTGACACACAAGGTTTTCCCCCATGTTGCACCACACCTGGGAGGTTGTCTTATTGGGAAGAAATTGAAATGAATAGACAAATTCAAGCATTGATCAAGCTTGTTAAGATGAAAAACAATGACTCTGAATATGCTTTTAGGGTCAGTCTACTTGTTGAAAGGGATGGCAAAAGCCAATTTTGTGGTGATTATTAACCATCGAACATGCAAACCAAAAGGGATTCATTTCCAATGCCTTTGATTGATGATGTTTTCTTTCAAATGGGAAACAACTAATGGTTTAGTGCATTGGATTTGCAATTTGACTTTTGGCAGATCCGAATGTCACCAGATGATGTCAATAAGACAACCATAATCACAAAGTTTGGTCTTTATGACTAGAATGTGATGCCATTCGAACTAAATAATGCAATAAGGATGTTCTCCAGGACCATAGCAAAAATGTTTAAGGATTGGATAAAACAATTCTTGAAGGTCTTTGTTGATGATGTCAACATACATAGCCAAGCATGGGAAGATTACCTTACACACTTGAAGGCTATTCTTACACGATTGTAGGAGGTGAATTTGAAGCTAAACCCCAATAAATATTCTTTTGGTGCACAAAAGTTTGTATTTTTGGGATATGTTATGTTTAGATATGGCTCATATTTTGATCCAAAGAAGGTACAAGTTGTTAAGGGTTTTCCAATATTTAAGACTATAACTAATGTGCGGGCCTTTTTAGGTTTGACATGATATTACAAGAATTTTGTAAGTGGATATGCCAAAATTGTTGTGCCACTTTTTGATTTGACCAAAAAGGATTAGAGTTTCCTTTAGACCCATGCAAGTCAACAAGCTTTTGATACACTCAAGTTCAAGTTCATTGAGGCACCCATCCTTGTAAGACTTGACTTTGAGAGGCCCTTCATACTTGATATAAACTAGTATATAATAGGGGTAGGCTCAGTCCTATCCCAAAAGCAAGATAAACATAAATGTGTTATTGCATATGCAAGTAAAGGTTTCACACCCTCACAAAGGAAGTTCCATCCTATGGAAGGTGAATATTGTGCTATAATATGGGGGATAATGCATTTCCAGTAGAATTTATCTCATGCTTCCATTGTTGTTAGGATTGACCACAAGCCATTATAGTGGCTTACAACTGTATCTGATCCATTTGGAAAGAGAGGCAGGTGGATATCCATGCTCCAAGACTTCAATTTCAAAATCATCCACATGGCAGGAGCTAGGCATATGCCTAAATGCTAATGCTTTGAATCATAATCCAATTGGTTCACATGATGAGGATGAAGATTTTGGGGGTGGAGATACAAGATGAGAAGAAGAATGTTGATGTGGTGCAAGTCTGGAAATCCACCATTTTGAGTCCACATATCCTTATTATATCCCAGGTTGTTCATGTTGAATTGATGTAGAGGGGAGAATAAGAAGAAATTAATCAATCTAAGGATTTTGCAAAAGAGAATTCCAATATCTTACTTGAGGTACCTGTTCCAAAAAGGAACCCATTGATGTGAGTAGTAGTGAAGAGGACATTAAAATAGAAGAAACAGTGAAGCAAATGGACAACTGGAAGGATGAAATTAGCATGATCTTGTTGTCTAGAGGCACTTTGGACCAAATGGATGATGCTATTGAGGTTGATCGAGCCAAAAAAAGATGTTGAGTTATCATTGGAGAGAAGATATGTTGTTCTTCAAGAATCTAATGGTGCCAAAGCTCAAGGAAAGAAAGGTGCTGGCCATAAACATAAATGAGGAGATTAGGCATTTTAGTGAAGGAAGAACATTGGTTGAGGTTAGGAAGAGATTCTTCTAGCATGACAAAAAAAAAATTGTGAAAATGATGGTGAGACAACGCTAAAGTTGTCAATTTGCCAAAAGTTCAAGAAGTAACAGATTAGGTATTGAGGAGATGAAGAACATTCCTATCTATGACCTATTCTACACGGTGGCATTGGATACTGTTGGGCCTTTGCGTGAAACTAAAGATGGAAATAGGTATGCTCTAGTTGCCATTGACCGCTACTCAAAGTGGTGTGAAGCAAGGCCTATTAGGGATCATGATGTTGTTATTGTCATAAGATTTCTAGAAGAGGAAATCATATGCAGATTTGGTGTGCCTAGATTCATTCTCACTAATAATGGAGGTAAATGGATGGCTGAATTTGACTTGATGTTTAAGAAATATGGGATTATTCATCAATTCGCAACTCCACAATGGCGTTAATGCAATGGGATGGTGGAGAGGATGATTAAAACATTGAAGAATGGATAATCTATTGTGTCATCTATTAATTTGGATAATTTGGACCTTTAATTACCTTGCATTATGTTTGGCTATAGAAGTGGTGTTCAGACTAGCACCAAATTCTCTCCTTTCATGGTGTTGACTGGAAGAACCCCAAGGCTAACATGTGATAATAACCTTGTTGCATTCACTAATATGGAAGAGGAAGAATTCACTTTGAAAAAATGACGCAACTAATGGTGGAGAAGCTCAAATTCATTTCCTATATGCATTCTTATGTGCTATAGAATGTGGACCAAACATAGAAGAGGCAACGTAGAAGCTATGTTACACAAAAAGGCAGACAAGAGTTTGTAGGATTAGAGGAAGGAAAAACCATGGTAAAGATGAAAAAACTAGGAAAAAGGAAGGCATTATTTGCTAATTGGGAAGGTCCATATGCCTTTGTGAAATACAAGGATGAGAATGGTTGTAGAAAATTTGATGACGACAGCCGAGTCCACATCATAAAAGGGATTGATGGTAAATAATGGGAACGTGCTAAATGATTTGGAAGTGTTCAACTAAATCCAAGATTTGTGTAAACACAGATAAATTAACGAAGGAGGTGTCACATGTGTAACAAATTTTTAACTTTAAGGTTTGGATGTGTACAAGAAGGAGTTTTAGGGTTTCAAGGAAAGAACATTTTCTCTTGTTTTCGGCTAGGAATGTTTATTCATGATGACAATGGAGACAAGAAAAATGAGTGAAAAAGATGTGGTGGTGTTTATGGCTTTGATGTTTTTATGTCATTTTTTAATATTTGGGATGAGTGAACTATTGTGGATAATACTGGACATTGGCTGAATGTGAGGCAAGGGAGCTGCTAAGTGATGGGGAATTGACAGAACTTTCACTATGGAGCAAAAAAAAAGGCACATCAAAGCAAATAAGTGGGAGGGGGGAGGCTTGTTTTTTAGTAGGTAAAGGTTTTTAGATAAGTAAGGCTAGATCTTTGTTTCCAACAGAGGTACAAAAAGATTCACTGCGCTATGTACTTGAAGAGGCAAAAATTTAGTCTAGGAGTTGGATTTGAAAGTTGATAAGGGGGATGGTGAAAATCTTAGGGATTTCAAGAATGGCTTGGAATTTTCTCAATGTGTGTGTGTCGAGTTGATTGGTATGTGAGTGATGTTGATTTGCATATCATAAGAAAACACCCTAATTATTGGGAACTTTGAAAAACAACCATAGTCCGTTGAATTTTACAGGGTGGATCATGTAGAAGGGGGGGCTGTGGTTCTTTGTAAAACTTGTGAAGCAATCACTAGGGAGTTGAAGAAGTGTGTTGTTTTCTTGCTTTTATGTGTTGTCAATTTGAGGGATGGTGTCATGAGCACTTGTTCGTGCAAACTATTTGGATTCAGGTATCAATGTTACAAAGTGTAATCTGGAACTTGGGTTCTTGTGGAAGCTTGATGTGGTTCTGAGTTTATATGGTCTAAAGAAATTGAGAGGAGAAGGAAGGCAAGTTGGCTCAAAAGAGAGAAATCAAAGTGATCTGACCCCTTAGAGACCTCAAGCTTCTTTTTGTTGGAGAAGGCACGAACTGAGGTGGTCACAAGATCTGAATTAGGTGGGCAGCTCATGCTAGTGGGTAATTCTAAAAATGTATTTATCATTTAATATATGTGTTTCATGTTTTGATTATTGTGTGCCCTAGTTTTTTGTCACATGGGGTCAGAACATGAATAAAGATACTTTATTAGTGAGTTCCTTGTGAGCTCCGGCCCACAAACTTCTTTTAAAAGACATCAAGTAGATAAGTATATTAGTCACTTTAACAACTGAAATAGAACTATTATTAGGGTGACAAAGGTACCATAGGAAAAGCTGACTTGAAATTAGACATCCACCATTGTCCAAGAACAGCTGCTGACAGTAACTATGTTACATTAAAGTCATAATAGTAGGAGCTGGCCTAGTTAATTCATCAAGCCGCCTTAGTTTAATGGTGCTAATATAATGCTGTCTATTTTTGAAAACAGTTGGTAGCTCCAAATAGATTGAAATCAATACTTTAACGGGAGCACTACTCTAGGTTAGCACATGATAGTTTACTGCAAGAAATGATTTGAACCCACGTCTCTAGTCTCTACCCTGTTACCTTTCCATTCCCCGCTGGGTTTTGTTCACTTAATTTCTTGCAGTGTTCTATGGCGGTCTATATTGATATGTCCAATTCAACTTGTGTGAACCAGCAGTTGCACAGGTACCGTGGAAAGAATCCCCAAAGGTTTTTTGGGCAGCTTCTAAACATTCTAGATATATTGTCCTAGAACAAAATCAGAGTCCTTCAGTCCAAAATTTAACATTTCCCAGGACTAATAATATAGCCTGTACAAGGCCCCACTCAAGAATGTACCAGTGTAGGTGGCAATTCATGAATCCTGGGCCAGGGTGAAACTCCACCTAAGTTGGTAATATCACCCTTTTTTTTAGTGAGGCCTCTTTGTGGCCATTCTACCCCGCCCCCCCAAATTTGTGAGATCTGAACTCTGAGATCAGGGCTGCTTTATTGTAAGCATTGGATATTTGAAATATTTAGAAATAATTTAAATGGATTTTGGGATTTTTGCCATGTTACCACTGTGGGTCATGGTTCACCCAAGGTGTGCATCCTTGGGGGTGGGATGGGGTAACGCACATGTTTCCTGTCTTGATAGGGTTAGCTCTGAATTTATCTGGGAATAAGTGAATTTCATATACATGTACATATAAGTGAATTTCTGAACACTGGACTTTACCTACCAACTGGGAAATGCTTTCTATTTATAGTTAGCGGGCTCCAAGGCCAAACCCAAAGCGCCTTCACTTTACTTTGAAGCACTTTCTGTCAAAGGAACCATTCTACATTTGAAAATCTAGACTTCGTTGCATTTCAAAGTTTAGTTGATTATCTTGATTCTATAACCGTGCACTAAATCATCAAACTGATAAAAGGAAAACAAAATATTCAAATTGTTTGCTGGAGATGCACATGAAAACATAGTCTCCTCGTTCTAAGTGTGCTTAAGATTTGCAAGCATTGCTATTCAGGTGTATTAGGACAGTATATTATTCCAATAATTTTTTTTCACAAATAGAAGCTCAAGGTCAGCCAACATTCTTTTCCCCTTTCTGTTGATTTTAAAAACTTAAGGCCAAGATAGATTATATTTTCATTTAAAAAAAAATACTGGCACACAGAACAAATCTATAAAGTAAAACATTGATCAAACAAAAGAAAGGAGTAAGTCATGGTAAGGATAAATGATTCTTCTTGGCTTGTTGCTCTTTCATGCTTCTCATCCTTTCTTTTTCTGATATGCTTCTTGCAACTGCTGGGGGATCTGGAACATGATTGTTCCTTTGCCCCTTTGTGACCCACTCTGGGTTTTGCTCTTTTGGCTCAGGTCCTCCCTCTTTTCCCCTTTTGCTGGGTCCTTTGTTTGATGAAGTTTGCCAGGGTTTCATCATTTAGAACCAATTTAAAATGGATTTTGAGAAGTTTACCATGGTGGGTGCTGGTTCACCAAAGAGTGGAAGCAGGAGGGTTCACAGGAAGGTTTATTTCCCAAGGTGGACGGTGCACCTGTAGGAGCTGTGTCACATAAATTGTCCCATAGGAAGTCCCAGGATAACTTAGTGTTGTCCCATGGAATAACTCTTGTTGTGCCGCAAGACACTACGAGGGTCATGGATGCAAATGCCTTAAACCTTTGAGAAGTTCACAAAGAAACTAAGTTTCCATCTTAACTTAGTGAGTTGGGATTTAGAAGTGAGTCAAGTTTAGACAGGTATGCACTTTGCGTTGATGAAAGAGTGAGTGACTTATGCAAGTAGCCAGGAGTTAGAGCTCAACAACAATGGAGCATGAGGTTGAGCAAAATTGGGGTATGGTTGATTTTTTTTGGACTTTTGTTGTTCTCAATCTGTGCTCATCAAATTCTCAAGGTGCTCCCATCTTTGTCACGTATGTTTTGCCCTACGTTATCCTCTTGGAACCTACATAGGTGGGCCAATATTGAGACTATACGTTTTGGGTTTCTACAGTTTGGGTGAATATTTCTATGTTGTAGAGTCACCACTGAAACATTTTTTCTGATGGGCCAATCATAGAGACTCATAGCAACCAAAAAACTCTGAACTCGAAAGGCACCCCCACAACTAATTAATATTAATCACACTAGATTATACTCTATCGCAATGAAACCCAGCAAAGTCCAGAATCCGTATTGTTGGAAGAGATAAAATTAACGTATACTTGACAGGTTAGAGCTGCAGAAGGGTTTGGGGGCCGGGGCAGGGTGACTGTACAGGAAGAGGATATCAGATGGATGCCCGGTTACCAAAGAGATCCCGCGCACCTGTTGCCGAATCCCGGGTTTCGTGGGGACCCCGCAAGTGTCTGACAGCTTCTGCCCCCACCTCTGGCCTGGCGCGAGCAAGCCGGACGCTAACGGATGGCTTGCTCAAGGCCGTCGGCGTTGACGCTGTGGGACAAAACTAGTACTCCCCCTGCAGACTACTACCGATGGGTCGTCCTACACCAGTCGAGTCCAAAAAACACCTGATCAAATCCCTGTTCTGTCACTGGTAATTTATAAGATTCAACCGGATCTGGTACGCCGGCTACTCACCCAATTTGCTGCTGACCCAGTGATCCAAACGGGCATGTTTTGACTTTTCTTCATCCAATTTTAATTTGCAGGCTCACAGACTGAGCACCAGTGGAATTGCTATAATATAGAAACTATATATATAAATATCTGTGTGTGTACATCAAACAAGATTAGAATACTAAAGAACTGACAGTTAGCTAGCTACTTATCTCAGTCGACTGCGGCGTGGAGTTTGTAGAGCTGGTAAGTAGTGGCGAAAAACCAGGAAGTTGTTCTCGACAGAATGGCAGCCGGGAGTGGCAAATCCTTGTGGGAATGTGCCCTCTATTCCTGGCATCTGTCTTCCGCCGCCTGAATTTTTCATCATGATGTTCCATCACTCATCAGTGAGCTGACCCACGCATATCATTGAGGCTCCTCCACCAGGCACTGGTGAGGGAAAGGATAATTGATATGGACTAGAACCAGCTTGCTACAGAGTTGCAGGGGTTCTCAAACTGAGGAAGGTTCTAGGTCCAGAACCTTCTGTGTCCCCATGCAAGTATAGACTATAGACCAGTATTGGCCGGCTCTTAGATTTTAGAAGAATGGTCAAGTTCAATTCTAGGTTTTTTTTGAAACGTAAAGACTATTCAACTCCTATAGAGACTATTCAAATCCTCCTTTCAAATGT
>Ga0209208_10013166_pt1 | contig 10370 bp, 4 predicted proteins | sample S1TSphfallax_3_FD_187694 | JGI IMG/M metagenome (GOLD analysis project Ga0209208, IMG submission 187694) | Host-associated microbial communities from peat moss isolated from Minnesota, USA - S1T2_Fd - Sphagnum fallax MG (SPAdes) (version 2) | ecosystem: Host-associated > Plants > Peat moss >... | reverse complement strand
GCACATGACCAATCATGGTTTGTGCATTTTCCAAATATGTTTAGATCATCAAGGGTGAGCAATCCAAATTGAATTCCTCACTAATTGAGGTTGGGAACATGCTTGTTTGCTTGATATGGTCCAATGGGATACTTGTTGGAATGATGTGCTTGATAGTTAGCTCGTGCCAACGAAACATTTTGAGCCATGGACCCAACTCACAAATTGATGGATTTCGTGCCATGTTTAATATTGAACATTAGTGGGTCTCTAATGAAGCATGTAATTACTCATTAAGTTGGAGCTTTGTTTGGTCACCTGTAAGCTCCATATTTTGGTGTTTAACACCAAAATATGCAATGTACCCAACCTTTCTAAAATGGCGTTGCACTTGGCATGGTTGATAATTAACATTAACCGATAAGAAAAAATGGTTGGTCAAACGGTGATTGGCAATATTCTTCTTGGAGTGCAATAATATGCACATCCATATGCCTTGCATCGATATCTATTGACAACCATGATCCCTAGGACCACCGACAAGAACTCTTGTTGTGAAAATGTGTTATATTTTTCAAAGTGAGGATCTTGCAACTGGGTGAATTCAATCTCATCATTGTGGAATTTGTAACAAGTGGGATTATATTCACACAATGTTGGCCACCATTATGATGTCGTTTGGGAGTTCAATGACTGTCATGCCCCAATAAATGGTTATGCATTTGGCAAGGATTTGGTTCTAAACATACATTACAAACTTTGCACAACAATAGACGAATGCCATTCATGATGTTTAAAACAACAAGGCCAACATTAGAGAATAGTTTTAGTGTTTATTCAATGGGCGATTGAATTAACATGCCCATTGACATTTCTTTTTGCACATTGTCATCGAGATGTTGATTTAGGGTTGAATTGTTTTGCTCCAAATGTTACACTTTGAAATGGGATTTGAGGTTATCATTCCGCCCAAATGTTTTTGTGTAATAATCAATGGGGCAAGGAAATTTGCCGTCAATTAATTAATTAATAATAATTCGACCAATGACAATACAGATCTGACAAGTTGATTGATGCACCAATTGGTGATGTCATCACGTTGATGGGAAGTGCTAAAAAAATTGCTACACTCAAGACATTTGAAATTAGCCATTAATACCAATTGACAATATATAGATGTTTGTGAAGACAAAAGAATTGCAATTGATAATAAAAGGTCAATATATCAATAATTCAAACTTTTTCAAACCAACCTTAAACCTGCATATATATGAAATTGAATTTTTGATGTTAGTATACGCAATGATTTTCCCCAACACAACATTTACAAAAAAAGTTTGTCGCAACCCTAGCCTTGGGCTCGCGACCAAGGCAAGGGCTTACAAGGGTGTGGGCCAAGAAGGTTCGAGAGTGTAGGAGAGTGTGAGGGAATGAACCCTCACACTCCCAAGTGAGCTCCCACTTTGAGAGTTAGAGTCTTTATGGACCCTCAAACTTTCAAAGAGCAATTGTAGGGGTCAAAATCCATTGGATTAAGGATTTCATTATATCAGTGGAAAGCTCTTGGAATGTAAATGTCCAAAATGGGTTTGCATGACCCATTTGAACACTTCAAACACAAGTTATGGCCAAAAAAAGGGTTGGGAGTCAAATTGACAATTTGACCCTCGACCACTAAAAGTCACGAATAAATTCAATTTCCTTATGTTCAAGTGGCGTGTCATATATTGTTGAAAAACTCTCGACGAGGGCTACAACTTGGCTTTAGACCTCACTTAATTTGAGGCCTCCACGCAAAGTTATGGGCCCCCAAAGTTATGGGAGTTTTAGGACAAAATGGCATTTAGGTGCTGGTCCTATGGCCATGCACATAATATACTATAAGAGGGAAGGTGGTGACTTCCCCCAAGTTTGGGCCGTGGTGAGTTTTGTGAGTTCATGTTTGCCCGTGGTTCATCCGTGCACCAAAGTGTTCCAACTATGCACTAACCAACTTGTTGTTTGGTTTGTGCAGGTCCATGTGAATGATTGAAGTGCTTGTGAATCTTCCTAGTCCCATCTTGGAGCTCTAGCACGCCTTTCTACCCCCAAAGTGTTATGAGCCAAGGAGCACGCCCCAACTTCGTCTCCTTCCATTGTTCATTTTTGGATTCATAGTTGAATCCATCAAGAAGTTTGGGGGTGCGTCAATGACAATGTTCAAATTCATGCATACACCAAAGATGTTTGGTACTTATGCTTACTTGGTTATATTGTTGGAATAAGTTTGCACATATATGGAGTTGAATTTGTGATGTGATCCAACTACTATGCTCCCTCTGTTTCATAACTTTTGCAAAATATGGCAATGTGGGAGTTAAAAGATGAAAACAATAATTTTTTTGTATGTACAATAGACTCCAAATGCACACACTTCAAATGTTTAAACCTATGTAAACCAATATATCTTAAACTAATATTTGCACATTATGTTAATTTGGTATTGTGTTGACAAACATTCATTTCGCCAACACTAATAACATCTTTGAATCATCAAAAAATATTACAAAGATGTTAAGTGTAGTCATATAAATTTTGTTGCGAGTTCATAATTTTATCTACAAAAACAATTTTAATTTTAAACATGCTACATGATTCACACAAGAGATTTCTATTCTTAGTGATTTTTCACTACACTTCAAAGACACAATGAAAATGACAATAGGTCAAATTTTGAGAAGGAAACAAATACAGATGATGGTATAGGTTGATACTTTGATATTTGCACTTGCTCACTATGTTCAAACAAATTTACATGTGTGTGGAGTTGAATATGTGATATTTGTGTTGTAGTGCCCCCTCCCAACATAACATATGCAAAAAATGACAATTCAAAAGTTCATAATTTGAATGATGGGCCAACCTTGTGTAAAAAATTTCAAAATGCATTGGTGAAATTTACATGGAGCTATATGTTATGTTGTTCAACTTAGGAACAAAAACTTAGTGTTGTACATTATTATACTGCACATACACAATAACTTTTGATATTCCAAATCATAAGATTTTGTAAGACAAATCCTTGTTACACACACAAGAAAATTGAAAAAATAAATCTCTAAGCCCCCATGTTTATCATGTGTCTTGTTTCAATTTCATTATGTTTGAGGAAATTGATAAATTACGTAGTTAAATGTACTTTGGCCTTTGTACCACGTTGTGCAACCTTTTATTGCCATCCATGCATATATGTTACTTATATGGATAAATGGAATCTAATTTTGTAAAAAGGTAAATTATTTTGTGTTGGATTTGATATGATTATGTATTTATTGCAATATGGGTGTAAATTCTTTGAATATAGTTGGAAAAATGTTGAACATAGTTTGGGGCATTTAATGTGGCCTATACAAAATTTTGTGTATCATATATGTACCATATTTCATAATTTTGACATGTTGCATAAATTGACCCATATAACAATTCCCCATGGTGCTTCACATGTCATTTTTCTATATCATGGCATATCACACATTATAATTAGAACAATGTTTTTTTTATGGCAAAAAGTCACCAAATTTTGACATTATATTTAGCTTTTGACTACCCATCAAAATGTTACCATTGAAGGAACTTTATAGAATCTTTTTATAAAAAAACTTTGAACTAAAAGGTTTACAACGACCATTGGGCAAGGTTTTAAAAACAAATGGAAAAAGGGGGGCGGGGGGGGGGGGCATATTTTGACAAAATATTTGTTAAACTCATATTTGGAAACAAACTTTGATTAATTTCATATTTTGGCTAACTATTAACTAAATTCAAATTAACAAAATTTTGTTAATACCCAATTTTTGGTTAAATATTAGATAAATTCAACTTTGGTTAAATTTATATTTTGATAAAACCATTACTTAAATTCAAATTGGCAAAACCTTGACAAGAACAAATTTTAATTAAATATTATTTATATTCATGTTTTGCAAAACCTTGAATATTTCATATTTTGGTTAAACATTGCTTAAATTCAAACTTAACAAAACTTTGGCAAAATCCAAATATTATCCAAATATTGGTAAAATTTATATGTGACAAATGTGAGCCATAGATTATAATCAACAAATTATTAAGCTTTAGTTCCATAACTTTCCTTAGATATAATGATTTGAATCTTTATAAACTTCCAAGTAGTGATTGTTAATTGTTGACTTAACCTTTGGGATATTTCTAGGCATAGAGAATTTCTTTATTTAAATTAATGCAATGCTTAATCAATTTTAGGACCTAGTAAACCTTTTTAAAATGCATTATCCTTTTACATTGTAGAGAAAGAAAAGGGGATGTAGAATTAGATGTGATTTATTGATATAATGGGAATCCAAGCCCATAATTAATAGTAACATTTCACCATGACAATATTAAGTTAGTCTGTAGAATAATCTTCAGGCACTAATGATGTACTTGAAAGAATTACAGGATGCAGTCCTAATACATCTTTATTTAGTCCTCGATTCTATTAGACATTCAAATAGAATTAAAATCAAACTTATGTATTAACATTTTCCACATGAGTAGCCTCAAGTGAATTGCAACTTAGTAAATAACTTTAAGGGGATAGATCATAATTGCAAAAACTCCAGAATGCGACGAATGGTGCAAGTTAGGTATTCGGCTCGATGCTCCATGGAAAGGGGGTTGATTGGGCCTCGCAACCAACGATAATGGCCATCACCGGGAACCCAAGTTTGACAATGAAGACAAACATCATCGTCTTCACATTGACACTCTTCAAACTTCTTTGGTGTGACTCCACGAGCAGGAACAAATTCTAAATAGATTGCTAAGGCATGTGGGTTAGGAGATAATTGACGATCCCATGTTGAACGATCAACTCGAGTGCGCACCACTTGCCTGGATGGTTCTTCTTTGCACGGTTGTTGAGAAACATTCACCTCAAGCGGTACTTCTCCGAGCTCTTCTTGTTTGACTGGTGTAACTAAAGGATTTGAAGGCGTAGTAATGTCATCCGCCATGACTAAATTCTCACCTATATCAACAAAAACCAAATTGGAATCTGGAATGAACTAAACAAATCAAGAATTTTACTTTAAATTTTGGACCTCAACATCCTGCTGCTCATGGTGTTTTACGATTAGTATTAGAAATGAATGGGGAAGTTGTAGAACGTGCAGAACTGCATATTGGATTACTTTAGTGCGACACAAAGCCGCTGACGCCGAGTCATCGTATCCTATGCCACTAGCTATGTCCTGCTTGTTCCCTGGCACGGGTGGCATGTGGAGGCAACTTTCGCGTCATAAGCACTGGGCAAAAGGTAGTTTGTCGGGCAACTCAAGTGAGGCAAATTGCCTAGGGGAAAGAAGGAGGAAGGTTGTGAAGGTGGCTTCGTTATCCACACTAGAGGTCTCAACAGAGATGAATAAGGGGACTTCAGTCCTCTACTGTGGTTAACTTAGAAGCCAACTACTGGGGTTTCTCAGAAACGAAGCTTTAGCTAATGTAATAAAAAATCCTACAAGATGTCTGACCTCAATTGAGCTGTCTATGTGAAATGCAATTGTTGCTGCACCTGGAAACAAATGTCAAAACAAACTCATAATTTCTTAGCACAAGTTCATAGTGTAGAAAAGTCATAGTTTGGACAAGTGGCAAATGCTTCTCCAGAATAAATAAGTGGACCACCAATATCAACAAGAAGCAAGCTAGTGAACTCTTTTGATTTCTGCAAGACTTACCTCCTGATTGCTAGTTGCTTCTGTCAGGGTTGCTCTTTGTGCCAGCAGTTGAGCTTCCCCCTCTCCCAAGGTATTCTGTGGTACTTATGTTTAGAAGGGATCAAGGCTTTTATTTAACAAATTAGGGTAGGCGTAAGGCGTGGGAGTGACGACGGAACCTCATGAACATTTAAACACCCTAGATCTAATAGATTCATCGAACCTTAATTTTGATGGTGGATTTAAAAGTATGTGGGGGGGTTTTTGTGATGCAAATTTTAACTCTAATTTACTATGTACTACATAATTAATTAGTGTATGGTAAAAATCAAATAAGTAGGGGATATAAAAAAAGTAAATGGTATGCGGGGATGTTATTTTAACCATTGAATTGATTTAGTCAAGTAAGGATTCAAGGATGTTTACTTGTTACTACCAATAAATTATCCTAGTAGTTAGTTACTTGAATTAATTAGGATGAAGAAGTAGGATGTGAAGGTCAACGAACGGAAAGGATAAGGATCAAGCTCAAGTACCTCATCAAGATCTCCAAGATAAGAGGAAATATGAGTCCTCCAATCCCATTAATCATGAGGATTGTCATCCTATTTGATTAGAGGATGGAATATTTTTTGTATTTTATTGGACCCAAGAATTCTCATCCTAAAATCAATTGGAGGGCATATCATTCTCAATTCTCATTGGTTCTTAGAAGATGAAGAAGCCATTGGGAAGGGAAGGATTTTGAAACTTCCATGGGACAAGGGAAACAAGCTCAAGGAAGGGTCATGGGAGGCTTACCAAGCGGGTGAATGGTGAGTGTTTTTTGGGGAGAAGCTTGAAGACGAAGGAGGAGAAGGAGTATGTGTGAAAGAAGAGTTAGTTCTTATGTGTGAGAGGGTGTTGTTCATGAAAGAGATGTGTGAAAACAAAGAACATGGAAGGAAGTGTGTGTAGCAAGTAGTTGTAGTGGAGTTCATGGAAGGATTTCCATGAACAAGCCTCTGGATTTTTGTTTTAAATAATGTTTTCTCTCAAATCCACTGTTGGATTTGTCTCAAACTTTAAATAGTTTCATTTTAGGAGGTGTAGAATATCCTCCCAAAAATTCAGCATCATCGAGTTTGCTGCAAGGGAGCTACACTCGCTAGAAGTAGAGGGGGTTGAATTGTCTGTTTTTTTCCAAATTTAATCAAAATAATTTATTTGTTGAGGCATAACTCTTGGTTTCAGAAATAAAAACTTACAATATTTTGGGACATTGCTCCTTCCCAGATTAACTTTCCAAAAACCCAATGTATGTTAGACTGGGAAGTTGTACAAAAATATGATGATGAAGGGAATGAAGGGAACGAAGGGGGTTCAACCATCAAGCGTGAACATGGAATAAACATCAATATAATGTTCCTTCACGTTCAATCATGGTGAGTTGTGATTTTTTTCCCACAATCTTTTTTTGTATTTTCCAAGTGGACACAACGTAATAGATTCTTAATAAACTTCATTACATCACATTGAACCACCTTACTTGTTAGAATACAATTACATAGTAGTTCCACTCCCAATTGGGTTTTGTCAATGCATATCTTATTGTGGAAGGTGTGCAATAATTCTTCACAACGAACTATGGCTAAACATTGGCTGAACTCAAATTTGGGTAAACTTTGATTAAATCCAAAATTTGCATAAATTCATATTGGACAAAATTTTATTTAAATTCATATTTGATCATATATTGGTTAAATGAAACATTAGGTAAATTCAAATTTATTTAAGCATTGGTTAGATTAAAACTTAATAAATTCATGGTTAAACATTTGATAAATTTTGGCAAAACTTTCGTTTAAAATTGATTAAATCAGATCCAAATTGTTAAACATTTGTTATATTAAATCTTGGCTAAACCTTGGAAAATAAAATGTTGGCTAAACACAAAAATAAGAAAATTTGCCTTAAATTCATTAATAAATAAGAAAATAATAAGAAAATATTTATTAATGATTATCAAATAATTAAAAAGCATTCATGAATTGATTAACTTAATTAAGAATGAATTTACTTAAAACTAATAATAATAATAACCTATTACATATAATATAAAATTAATAATTAGTGATATTTTCTATTATGTGTAATTTGTTCACCAATTAATTAACCTAGCTTAATTATGTCCGTATTTATTATTTTGGAACCTATTCATGCACTCATTTACTTAATTATTTTCTTAATATACTTAAATCATTTATAATATATCCAAATTGTATACTTATTATGTCATAAATGTAATATGATCTATAGACATCTAATTTCAAAATATCATAATGTACATCAAAAGTATAGGTACACCATAGTTAAGTAACCATGTTAGAACTATTTTTTTGACTAATTTGATATAGAAAACTATTTTTGTATGAAAAGCTCAAAAAATTAATCAATATGGAAAGATGAAAAATTTAATAGTTGCAAATTAATGTCATCATAGTCACAATACTAATAATAGATTGAAAAGAATGGTGAATAGTTATAAAAATGACAAAATGTAATTACAAATGACAATTATTTGCATATGGTCACAAATTGAATGGTTACATAATATAAGATTTCTTTAAATGCAAATAAAGTGGTTGGATAGATTTGAGTGATACAAAAAATCTATCGTGTGTAAACACTTTATGGGGACTTTAATTTAGCCCCATTAGGGGGAATTCATTTTAACTATGTCCCCAAATCATTGACTTGACTATTAAACTAGGCGGAAAATGGTGACAACTATTTTTGGAAATAGAAATTTCATGCTAGCAATTGGAAGATTCAACATGGACTCATGACAAGCTTAATTCTTTCTTTCTATGGGGTTGGGGGAATTTATTTATTTTTCTCTTCCTTGTTCAATTTGGACATGATGTAAAACTTTTGAATTCTTGTTTTATTTTCAAATGGGGTTTATCATCAATAGTACAAAAGCACACCAAATTTACGAACACAAATTTTGCACAAAAAAAGCTTAAAAGCCGAAATCACAATGTTACAAATTTGCAAATGATCATTTTGTTCAAAGAAGAGGAAAAATGCAAATTGACATAAAAATTTAATAACAACCTTTTCTAAATTTCTAATTTTTTTGCAATTTCAAACTATAATCTACGTACAACAAAATTTCATGATATAATTGTTTAGTGTGTGATAACTTATGGAATCTAAATCTACCTTACCCAAACCAAGTCCATTGAAAATCATCATCATAAAATTTACAAGTTAATCAATATGAAATATCATAATAATTTTTACTTTAAAACTGAATTATTAATTTTTTAATAATATATTTTGTGGTATTTTCAATTTAATAATTATTTGAATAAAAATATATACATTATTCATATTCATATTAAGTAAGTCAGATATGAAAAAATAAAAACAATAAATTTCAATTTCAATTTTTTTATAATATTTTAACGAACACCTTATAATACAAATTTATAAACATATTCAAATTAACATTGAAAATGAAATATCCATTAGAATATTTGATCAAACTTAACAAGTGTACAATATTTTTATCAATGCTCTATTTATGAAACTAATTATACTTAATAAATTCATATTATATATGAAATTCATTAATACATAGTGAGAAATGGTAATTAACATTTTAAAATCACCTCCACACATGATTTGGGATGGACATTATTCTACCCCTTCTAACCACCTTTTCCTTGGAATGGGTAAACATCCCTGTTGGTTTTCTAATTGCTTTCTCCTTTCACATCCATAAAATTACCCCTTTAAAACCACTATGATTATTTTGAAGCCAAATTCTTGAAAGGTTCCAAAATTGGATGTAAACTCAACAAACATTTTCGAATTTGAACATCCTTGATCGAAATTCAAATTGGTGTGATGTTTTGGTTCAAGAACGACCTAAGTTTGATTGACAATAGAAACACACCTAAACAACACCAAACATAACCAAAAATAATGAAGAACAAAAAGATAGGAATGTTGATAAGGAATTACAAAATGACAACAAACAATAGAAGGGGGTGTTGAAAAGGTATGTTGAAAACCACCATCAATGCTAGGATGGACATGATTTTTTTTTTTCCAAGCAAAAGAAGGCATTGACATTGGATACAATGTTAAAGGACATTAATAAATACATAAAGGATGTTGTGAGCACTAAGGTCAAAAATATATTATATTATATCATATATGTTTTTGAACCAAGGATCATTGAAATATGCATGGTAGAAACACCATTCGGGGGTGTTGGCAAAGCCCACCGAAACTAATTTTGAGACAATGAGTTGTACCAAAAAGAATATTATGGGCGTTAAAAATATTAATGTTTCAAAAATAAAAATAAAGTCTCAAAACTAAAAGTAATGAAAGTGAAAAAGATTTCATGGACAATTTATTCAATCATGAATTACTAATGTTTGGTAGTTAATTATCTTTTAAATAATGTATTTGAATAAAATTTAAATATATTAATATTTTGACCCTATGTCAATTGATTGTCACTAGTCATGTAAAACCCAAGTTTATAGAATCAATGGTCTGACACCTTGAGCTAGCTTGGGTAGCAACTTATGGATATGCATGGGAGATTTTTGCTTTATGTAAGTAGGTATTCATCTAGTAACATTGAAGGAAGAGAAAGAGACAAAGGAGGACATA
>Ga0209208_10013165_pt1 | contig 10372 bp, 6 predicted proteins | sample S1TSphfallax_3_FD_187694 | JGI IMG/M metagenome (GOLD analysis project Ga0209208, IMG submission 187694) | Host-associated microbial communities from peat moss isolated from Minnesota, USA - S1T2_Fd - Sphagnum fallax MG (SPAdes) (version 2) | ecosystem: Host-associated > Plants > Peat moss >... | reverse complement strand
TACAACTGTTTCTTTCCATACATTCCTAAAAAAGGCACATGGACATGATGATGCAAAATTTTAAAAGTACTTTTCAAGTGCACCTGAAAGGTGATTAATTTACATACAATTTGGTTTTTTGGCACTTGTTTGGAAATCTTAACATATACTAGTGCAAACCCATGTTTGAACATAGTGCTAAGTTTGACTATTTGCCCTCAATTAATGGTGTGCATATCTATTTTCTTTTATACAACCTTTCTACATACATGAATGCATTAAAATAATAGTCATCGTAACATATAAAAGTTAACTATTGTGCGAAGATTACTATCCAACATGGATCAATTAGGTTTATATGGTTGTTAAAGCTTAAGTTCTAATTGTTTACATACACATTTAAATGAACTGAATTTAGCATCATTTGATTTAGACAGACACTGAGTTTGTTAACCATTCATGATTGAGGCTTATTTTTCCATTCTTAAAACATTCTTTTGTTAGGTGATATCATAACACAAGCTTAGTCTTGCAGTTATGAAAGATCAAAGATGTATCAACATGCAACAAACATACAAACATACTTGTGAGTTTTGCCGAACAGTTTTTATTGAATGATGAGTTTTTGTTGTCCTTTCTCAGCTACACCTTCAAATGTGCAAACTTCTGTACCCAACAGAGTGCAATTCAACTTAGTGATAAGTAAGTTTGTAAGTGGTTCCTCTCTGCAAATTTGTACACAAGTAATAACAAGCCAAAATCACATACGAGCTGAAAGTTGTAAGGAAAAATTATTTTTGGATTTTCACAGAGTAGCAAGAGCAAAACTTGCAATGGATATCTCGATGCACTGTGCCATGATGTGGGTAAACTTACAAAGACAAGTTTCAGCTCTTCCAAAATACGCACCTCAAATTTTCCCTTGCCATGTACTATTGCATATCTCTTGCACAATATTACAATTCAACGAAACTTGAGATATACAACCTAACGTGTGAAGGTTACAAAAGAGATAGAGATAAATTTTTTAAGACGAAAATCGTGAAATGCTTACATGAACGCGGCGAGATTGGTGTAGTTGCTGTGACTGGGCGGGGATCGGAGCAGAAGCGATTTGGTGGAGTCGATGTAACCGTAAATCAGCGACGCACAAGGCGCTCCAATGGCGAGAAATAGCGGGGTCGGTGCAGCCGATGAGCCTAACCGAAGAAGGCTCAAAATAATCTACAAAGGGACAGGGGCAAATAATACCGCTGGGGTGGGAGGAGGGCGGCAAAAGAAACACAAAAAACGAAAACGAAACGAAACAAAAAAAGATGATGGGGGTAGGAGGAGACCGGCGAAAGATTCGCAACCAAAAAATTGGGCGATGGAGCAGGGAGAGGGATCTGAGCGGATCCAGGCAGCGAGAAGATCTGATGAGGGCTGGGAGCGGAGCACGGCAGTGGGTGGGTGTACCACAGAGAAAACGGAGGAAAAAAAGTTGGAGCAAAGAGAAGATCTGATGAGGGCTGGGAGCGGAGCACGGCAGTGGGTGGGTGAACCACAGAGAAAACGGAGGAAAAAAAGTTGGAGCAAAGGGGCAGGGGACTGAATCTGAGACAGGGAGGCAGTGATGAGACGAGAGAGCTTTGACGTCGGACAAGATGCTTAGCTTGTTGTGGAGTGCACAGAGTGAGGGAGTTAGAAGTTAAACGTCTCGAAGAGGCACGAACAAGCACAGTGAGTGGGAATCCCAGTGATGTCGATGTAGTTTTGCTGAAGACTTTTTCTGGTTCGTCGTTTCCGCGTAGGACTTTACACAACTGCGTCGGTAAAGTGTAAAGTCCGATGTAGAAAAAGTTAGACGGGCTTAGTGCCAGGGCCAAAAGGTCCTATTAATTGAGGCCGATTCAGAATAGGAGAAGGGTCTGAAAATAGATCCTTCACCTACGTAAAGTACGGCAGCTCTTTTAACCCTAACTCTTTTTTTTTCCAGCACATCTTTCAAACGAAAAGAAAACCCGAAAATGATGCGCGTTGGATACTGTCACTTCGCCGTTTTTTTTACCGACTTTAGGGTAAGTCGGTCATATTTAACGAGGCGAACTTCCTCTGTTTGTATCTCCTTAGTTTCTAATGTATTTGTAGATTTTACCTTTTTTGAATAAAAATGATTTTTTAATTTTTTTCATGCAACCAGCAACATTTTTTTGAATTATATATATATATATTTTTTAATTTTTTAATTTTTAAAAAATTCTCTTTATATAAAAAAATAGCAGGTTTTTATCTCCAGTGAGAAGAAAAAGATGAGGAGAAAGGGTGTAAGTTATTGTGAGAGCCTGGAGAGTAATTTCCGTCTGTAGGAACTTTCTTTGCCAGGCTGTCGAAAGTTCTGGATTTCTTAGGGCAGGTAAGGGACCAAAATTAACAAAGCAAAAAAAAAAGAAGGAGCGCGTTACGTGTAGGGTAAGGCACCCAGGCGAAGGGCTTCACACCGCACAGGGTTGAGCCCTTGTGAGCGTTGCACGTGGGTCCCTTAGCCTTCATCAGGCATTTCGAATTTTGTTTGAAAAGTGAAGCTTCCATCGTTCTGCCAGCTGACAGGTGCGTTACCCATTGGAGACCCATCATGACTCAGTTGTGGATGAACCCCAACTTGGCATAAGGTTCTACCTTGGTAACCTATCTTGCACAACCCTCCTCCCCCCCCCACTCCCCCCGGGTCCTCTACCTAGGTGCCTACTAGGTAGATGGTACATCCCATAAGTAAGCAAGGAATGCAAGTGGTTAGAAGGTAGGTAATTAATTTGGTAAGGCACTAGGTGGTTACTAGGTTGATAGATGCATGTGATTGGTTAGTATAGGGAAGCTCACCACTATGGTTAGGTCTAGAAAAGGAATCCACTGAAAACCCGTTTCATCGCCAGACACCATCCACACGGCGTTGTGTGTTGGTGGACTCTTGGTTCACTCTGGCCATGTTGAGGTCTGTCGGTGCCTCGCTAAGTTCCACCATCCACCTTACTTTAAGGTTGCTTTCCAAGGTAGGACATCCATTGCAGGGCACACAACGGACCAAGTCAAGATGACGTTAAGGCTCGTATTCAGAGGCGCATTCAGATTACCAATAGTACCCTTTACCATTCCTTCATTTTCTTGTCGAATATTTATTTATTTATTTCTGTTTTTCACCCCTGCAATAACCATAATAATTTCCTAAAATTTTGGCACTTTCTAAGATGTGGCCATTTAGACTGGCAATAAACAAACTAACCATGTACAATGAACAAACAATATAACTTCTACAACTTCTGGCATTGTGGACAGCCTAATTTTGTAAAAACTCCGCTGTCTATTGGAGATAATTTAATTATTGCCGGAATGGTAAAGGTATTAGGGTACTCAGTATACCTATCTTGTTCATTGAAGGTGGTCCTTAGATTACCTATCCAAGGATGCCAAGGAGTTAATAGTTTTTATTACGTAACTAGGATGAATGGATAAATTAGTGGATGTCAAATTGTCAATATCCTTTCTTCAAATCACTAATTATTTAATCAAGACTTATGCTAAGGGAACAGGTGGTTGACCATGGAACCAAGATCATTAAATCATTGTGAAGGAAAAAAACGACTTGTTAAAAGAAGCAAGTCATTTTTTAGATTTCAGAGTCAAGAATGATCATAATGCCTGTAAAGCCTTTTCACTTTTTTTTCAGTGTGCATGGTGAGACCAACCCTTTTTTTTTTCCCCAATTTTGTGATGTAGCCGAAGTGACCATCATCCATAAGATAATATAGCCAAATTTGTCTTAAAACAAAGTATGGCAGTACAAAAGGTTAAGCATCCTGCTATAACTATTGTAGGCTAACTGCTTGCAACATTTGACTCGTTTTTGGGTCAAAATCTGGCAACTAAAAAACCTCCAAAGTTTCAATTTTCGCCAGTTTTTTCAAGAATCGCCAATTCAGGCGATTTAATTTGAGGTTTTCTCAGGAATTCCTTCAACAAATGAGAACTGACTAAATTATCAATGTTATTTGGCAAAATTTCCCCAGTTAAAAAAAAGGCTGTTCCCTACACCAGAATGCCCTTCCACGGGAGGGTCGTTTCCCACCACATAAGGCCTCATGCTTCAGGCTGTTGGATCCTGCTAGCTTCATAGGTTCATCCTTTGCGGATTGTCGAATCCTTACGGCAGGTAACACCTCTGGATGGGACCTCCCTTGATTTCAGTTAGGCCCAACTCTAAGGTTTGCCTCATGTGGTGAGCCCTTATTTTGGGGAGGTCTCACTCCACAGGGCGTTCCTCTACACTTAGTACTGATAACATAAATTTTTTGTGTAGGGTAAAGCCCTACGGTGGGGGCATTCTCCAAATAAGGGGCCTAGGATGAGGTGATAGCTGAGTTCAACCTCATTTTGAGAATGTCTACCACCTGTGAGCTTTACCCATTGTAAGGCACAAGGCAAACCTTATCATATGGCTAAACATGCATAGATCATGGGGCATAGGAGTGGGACGGTTCTTACACCTACTGCTTAAGAGTGAGAGGAATATCACGCATTCAAGTAGGTGTAAGATCAAAAGCCCACTCTTAAGGAGTACTAGATCTAAGATGTCTCTTTTTTATGAGAAAAATTGACAAATATAAGATGCCCTCCAAATAGCCTAGGAACTTTCTGCAAGTGCTTTATGTAATAAGTTGGGCTTACTAAAAAGGAATTTTTTTGGGGTTTTGGCAAGGGAGTTGCACATAGGGTGAAGTTTATTTTGGAACAAATGTAAGGGTGAAGGTGTTGAAGTAGTAGACATTTTTTTTCATAGATTGTAATGGATAAGTGATTTTTATTTTTCTTAAAGGGGGGGGAGGGGGAGGGACTTCTAACTTGCAAGTTGTTTTTGTATTGTTTTGTAAATCTTTCGAAGGAGGGTGTTTTTTTGTTTTTTTTTGTGGTTAGGGGATCATAGGTTACCTCACTTTGGATTTTTTTCTTTCTTTTTGACTATCTTTTTGTCTTTCCTTCTTTTCTTCTATTTTTTCCTTGATTTTTTTTCTTTTTTTAATTTTTTTTTCTATTCTTCTTTTTTTATACTTGGTGACTTTTTTCTTTTATTGCCCCTTTCTTTTTTTTGCCTCTTCTTTTCTTGATTTTTTTTCTCTTTTTTTGGTTTTTTCTTTTATCTTCTATCTTTTATTTTCCTATGTTTTTCAATGTTTTTCTTTTCTTTTTCTCTCTCCTTTTTTTCGGCTTTGTAAGAAGCGTTGAAGGGACAATAGTGAATAGATACATGGCTCGGAAAGAAGAGTTTAATGTGTAACTTTTGATTAAGTTGACTATGAAGACTAAATTTCTTTTTCAATGAAAGCTTTGATGGTTTTAAGAAAACAAAAGTTGGAAAAGCTGAGATCAAGTGGGAGGGCTATTATCAATCACCTACCCACCTTGTTTTTTCATCCCTCAAGTTGAAAAGGTGAAGTGAGGTGAGGTGGGGTGGGTTGGGGGCTTTCGTCAATCGCTTATCAACATGGTGAATTTCTTAAAAATTAAACGGGTGAAGTGAGCAAGGTTGGGAGAGTTTCCATCAATCACCTACCCACATAGTGAAAAACAATTCAAGCTAGAAGGGTGAGGTGAAGGAGGAAGGTTGGGGCTTCCATTATTCTCACATACCCACATAATGAAATTTTTTTTTTACTTGGACATATGAGGCAAGGGAAGAAGGTTGGGTGGGCTTTTGTCAATCACCTAACCACATAATGAGATTTTTTTAAGTTGTGGGGGTGACATAAGCATGGCATGTTTATAAAGGAAGGAATTTTAAACAATAAATTCAAGAAAAATGTCAAAAGATTCTTGAAACCCATTCCTAGAATTTATTCTTTTTTTCACTTTTTCTTATTTTCTAATTTTTCTTTGTTTGTTTTGTTTTTCTTCCTTTTGTTTGTTTGTTTTTTTCTTCCTTTTGTTTGTTTGTCTTTCTTTTTTTTTGTGTTTATAGTTTTCTCTTTTCTAGTTTCTCTTATTTTTTTGGTTTTCTTTTTTCTTTTTCTTTTCTTTTATAGTTTTGTTTCCCATTTTTCCTTATTTTTATCTTTCATTTATTTTATTTTATATTTTTCCTCTTTTCTTCTTTTATTCTAGTTTTTGTTTTGCTTTCAACCATGTGTACATATAATCTACCTAGTAGGGGTTTACCAAGAAATAAAAGGGCATAGTGGCAATTAAATAGGCAAACATCTTCATTGATCAAGTTGTATTTTGTTGACATTTTTTTTTCTTATTTCTCTAGTTCTATGAAAACACTTGATGGCAATACACAGCAAGTTAAGGGAAATTTCTGGAGGATTATAGTGCCCTTTTGAACATGTGAGGCAAAAATTGTGTTTTTTATGTCCCCGCCACACCATCATGGAAAAACCACAGGCAAGGTTTGAGATATTGAGGACATGGGAAGTGATATGCCTAATAACATAGAGTATACCTCCCAACATTGTGCAAATTTTGGTGTTGCTTCTTTTTCATACTCATTCTTGTATTGCTCAACTTGCGTTGTGATTAGTTTCTTATGTAACATATGCAAATTTGGTCAAAAAAGGATTTTTCAGTCCTACAATAATAGTTGCAATGGATTATTGACCAAAAGGCCCAAAAGCATTCAAAAAATCAAATTAACATAACTTAATTTACAATGAGGTGTATGTAATCAATGTTAACACAACTTCAACTTATCTTGTTGTTCCTTGGGTTCTGGCCTTGTGTTTTCGTAACTTTACAAAAAAAAACTCTAATATTGAGCTCAAAAAGTTAGGGACTTTAATATCAATGAACCTCAACATAGCTATTGCATATTTTTGGCATGCCACATACCCTAATCATAAGTATTACAAGTCCTAACAAAGGTTAATTGAATCACAACATAAGTATTGCACAATTAACATTATTTTAGAATGAATAATTTTATTATGTTAAAAGTCGACATGTTAAAATCATGGAACCTCAACATAAGTAATGCACATTTCCCACATACCCACATCATAGGTATTACATGTTATAATTGGTTAATTTAATCACAACATAAGTATCTTGTTAAATATTTTAACAATATTTTGGAATAACATTGTGATTATGTTGAATCAACATATTGTAATCATGGAACTCCAACATAAGTGTTACACATTTCCTACATACCCATCATGTAGGCATTACAAGTTATAACAAGGATAATTGAATCCCAACATAAGTATTGCATAATTAATGTTTCACTATATTACACACTACCAATGACAACAATGTTTTTCAATTAATTTCAAAAAATGAAAATTTTATATGTTAATTCAATTGCAAATAGAGAACAATATTTAACAAGTTTATATATTAGTTTAAACTAAATTAAACTAAACTTGTTTCCACTATGTGACATTTGATTAAACTTTGTAAGATTACTTTTGAATTCATTAAAGTAAATAAATTCCAATAATGTAGGAAAAAATTGGTTAAAATTGAATAAACTAGATTATTTAACATAATTAAACTACATATAAATTAGGGTAAGTAGAACATTAAATCAAAATTTTACATAAAGATTTTGAATTAAAGTTTTGAATTTTTTAAAAATCAATGCCATTTTTTACAAATAATTATTTTTTTCATAAAATTTTGAATATTCTATGGTAGATTTTGAAAATGGCTAAAATATCCCCAAATCCAATGGTTTGTATGTTTATATTTTTTTATCCTATGGTTTTGTTTCAATGAGGATAGGTATATTGCAATGTTTGGGAAACATGGATGTGTCAAATAAAATAGAATAAATACTCTATTCATGTAATTATTTTGCTTTACATAATTTTATTCTTTTAGGTATGGTGTAAAAAGATGGTTTGAAAAAAGTAATAATATGGCTTCTCAACTTTATGTCCTTTTCACATAAATTAATATATGAATTTCAATGGATTATATTTTTTTTGATTACATCTTTTAATTGATTACGAGGTACAATGTAATTAGATATATCCCATGGAGGGCTAAAAAGGTTAATATTTAATTTTGATTTTTTAAAAAAATTGTAATTGTAATTGTTTTGTGTGAGTATTATTACACATGTTTTGTAACATGTTTAAATATTGCACATCCCCCATCATAGGTATTTTAAAAGGTGACATGAATCCCAACATAAATATTACAATTAATGAATTTGCAAACATCAAATTCATTCATGTCAACTTCTTATTTCAAATCCAAGACTTACAAAAATATCAAATTTCTAGGATTTGTTATGTCATAGGATTTTAGCATAGGTATTGCCCATTAACCAAAATATGGGAAATGGAATCATTGAAACATAGGATTTGAAAAAACATTTTGGCACATGGACATAGGAATTGGTTGAAGAATCAAATGTATGGCATTGGGATAACCAACCAATCATGACAACTAACTGGTATGGAATTTTGAAAATGACATAACCCCCCAGATGATTTCAATATCATTTAGATATCTAGGTATTTAAAACTTAGGTTTAGGTTACTTGTGGTTAAATAGTTAAGTAAACCTAATTACTTATTTGAGCCCCATATTATGTAACCTCTTAGAATCATTGTGGCCTTCAAGTATGCACTATTCAAAACACCCTACAACCCACCATAATAATGATGGCCTCAAATTATCTACACCATGGCATTATTAGATTTATAATCCAACTATCAAAAATCAACCCCGTTATTGATTGCTCCTTTGAAAAAATTCACCAATTCATGCCATAGATGTATTAAAAAAATAATCACATCAACATTGTGCAATTCAAATTGGAAAAGAATTAAAGCAATATTATGCCACACTTATTTTACAAACATGGTTTTTGCCCATTGAAACAACACATATTCATACTTGTATTTGGATTTCCTACTATGGCTTTTGCCAATATAACAAAAATAATACTCAAATAATTTGAAGCTCTAACATTTTTTAGAGGTATATTTTTCACACCGATCCTTCATGTCTTTTTTGGTGTTAAGAAGGCCATCATTAACCTTTTCAAACACAACCATTGGATGAAAGGTGTCAGTAGATTTAGCCAATCATAATGCATGGTGTTCCCATACACTTGGTGAAGTATAATTGTTTTGTGGTCACAAACAATTTGACCACCCAATTGGTATTTTTTTGCAATAGCCTTAACAATCATTAATTGATTTGTCATGGACTTGTTCGTGGCCATTTCAACAATTAAAGGGCCATCCCCACTTGGTATGTTTTCATCGGGAAATTGGGAACATCCACCCACATCAACATGCAATTGTATTTCACAATCCTTGTAATTGTCATTGCCATTGCCATCATCATTGGAGGCCAATATCAAATCATCCTTAAAGGGTGTTGTAAATAAAACATCCAAACCTCCCCTTTGGAAATTGAAATATGTTGCACAAAACTCCAAAAGAGTGGATTCTAAAATATCAATTGTGAACAAAATGATTGCAATTTGGTGTTTACACAAGTTGCCTCAAATTGCCCACTTGTAGGAGCAACAAACATACATAGTGTAGGGCTTAAGAACCACATACCACCACATAATGGTGTCTTGTGATAAAGTAAAAGTACACTACGATGGACTTATTTACATGTCACAAAGGTAGAACTTTCTAGGTAGATGCATATTGATAAAACGCATATGCAAGTTGAGAATTCCAACAAAAATGGACTCAAATAAATGAAACTAACTTCTTTCCCCTTAAGTTTCAAATAATTAGACCAATAACATTAATATTCAATGAAAAAAGGACTTTGTAATATAGGTAATTTCTAGGTCATAGTCCATAAAAAAATATGTTATGGACACATTGCTTATAAGAAAATTGAAGATTGTTTTCCAAAAATTTGGAACATGTTACATTTTCAAGGGTTATGACACTTGAGATTAAAGTTTTTAGAAAAATTGAACTAAATGATGGACTTTATAATTGCTTATTATGCTTCGTAATAGCCTCTTTTTTTTCAAAGTCCATCTCAAAAGGATTTTTTTCATGACCAAAACGAAATGGAGGTGTTCAAAAAGTTTGAAACTAAAACATCATTAACTTGGACATGGAAAAATATGCCAACTTCAATATCAAACCTACTATCTTAGATGACAATGGGGTTTTTTTTATAATTATTTATTTTCAAGGCGCCCTAATTTTTCATAAAACACATATATATTGTTATTGACAACAATTGTGTTGGGGGGTAGCATTCATCCCATGACAATATTTTTAAAAATTATTTAACAATCTTGATGAAAATTATTTTTTAAGCAAAATTTTGAAAATTATTTTGGTCCGATCATCATATTTTCCCTTATAGTCACATTGTCCATCATTATTAAATGACATTCAAGTTTGAAATATTAATATTTATACAACAA
>Ga0209208_10013164_pt1 | contig 10372 bp, 7 predicted proteins | sample S1TSphfallax_3_FD_187694 | JGI IMG/M metagenome (GOLD analysis project Ga0209208, IMG submission 187694) | Host-associated microbial communities from peat moss isolated from Minnesota, USA - S1T2_Fd - Sphagnum fallax MG (SPAdes) (version 2) | ecosystem: Host-associated > Plants > Peat moss >... | reverse complement strand
TCGAGTATAGAAAAAGAGCACCCAATGCATGGCCTTTATGCAATGTTGGGCACTTCTTTGAAGAAGCTCAAGCTTTAGTTTCACACATAAATGGAACTGGGAATCCAATTGAGGGACCAGTTTTCCTCAAACATTTTGATTCTAGTTCTGAAAATCAGACCTGGTTCTGGGTAACCTGAACTGGAACTGGTGATTAACTGCCAATTAGCCACCAGTTCTAGTTTTTCTCAAAAATCTTGGTTCCAGTTCCACATACTCAAGAATTGCAAAATAGGTTACTTATGAGTGGTATTGTGAAATTTATGCAAATACTTATTATGAGTGTTGTTTTGAATGCCCATCAACAAAATGCTCAACATACCGATCCCTAATGATTGGGTTCAAAGGATTTGGATATCAACAGAAGTTCACCCAGTGCCCCTATCATTGATGTTCTTCAAAGCTCCAGTAAGTTGGTCCATATCAGGATGGTGTAGAATGTTGATGATGATTTGTCCCTAACAAACTTGCAAAGTCCCCTGTTACCAAATTCACTGCCAAATTAGCCCAAAAAACAACCTGGAGCCAAAATCAATCACCTGTCCTCTACAAATCTGATTCCACATTGACCACAATTAAGGGTACCTGAAGAGTATGCTCTCATGTGGCTACTCTGATGACAAGCCAGATAGTACTCAAAAAACATGAACTTAGAAGCAAGTAGATACTTTACATGCTAGGGCCACAAGTACCGATTCTGTGACCCCGCACCTACCAGTACACCATCCATTGAAAACCCATTATGACTCAATTTTGGATGAACCACAACTGAGATCCTACTTTGGTTCCACCTTGGTCACAAACCTATCTTGTAAAACCCTCCTACTTCCACCTCACATTACCTTAGGTAAACTACCTATTGTGCAAGTGGGTACGTACCTATGGTTCCACCTTGGTCACAAACCTCTCTTGTAAACCCTCCTACTTCCACCTCACACTACCTTAGGTAAACTACCTATGTAAGTGGGGACGTACCATAGGTAAACAAGTAGGGAATACAAGTAGGGTTATTGTGTAAGTAGGAAAGTAGTTAAGGCAGTTGATGGCTACTGGGTAGGTAGATATATAGATACATGTGAATGGTTTGTACATAGCTAACCACTAAGGTTAGTTATGGGACAAGAATACAAATGAAAATGTGTTTTGCTATACACAAACTACATCCATCCTGACTGGTGTGCTGGTGGGTCCTGGTTTACTCTGGTCCACAAGTCCTTTGGAAAATACTCTACCTTAGTTAATTGAATGTGCAGGAAGCTCTCAGCTTTTGACTGGGAGGCCAAGCCCTTCAACTTCCAGACCTGCTTCTTTGTTTCCAGGAGAAACCCAAAGATGCTCCACACTTGAAACTTCTGAAGTTTTCTGTCCAGGAAAGAAGGCCAGGGTGCTTGTCAGCAGCTCTCTATTGTACTGACTTTGCAGGTTCTCTCTCTCTCCCTCTCTCTCTCCACAAAGACAAAACAAAATGCTTTGATGATGAAGCTTTTTAAGAAAAAAGAAAAGGGTGAAAGAGCACTGGGAAGTTGGGGCCCTACAGCCAGACACTTTGTAAGTAACCTAGCACCAACAACCCACCAGGGCACCATGCATTGGAAATCTGCCAGGACACAGTTGTGTGGATGAACCCCAACTGAACTCACAATTGGGTTTCAAGTTGGTAACCTATCCTGTAAACATAGGTCTTGTTGGTACTTAGGTAGCTAGGTTTATAGGTTGCTATTAGGTATGTAGATGCATGTAGGTGGAATGTGCCAATATTGGCACATTATTGAGATGACATGGTTATCAACCAGGGTCCAGGGAAGGGTATCAAATAACTTGTTGATTCTAACCAGTAATTGTTTGTGTGTGTGTGTGTGTATATATATTCTTTGATACTAAACTGGTCCTTGTATAAATTGGGTTGAATATGAACTTAGGTGTCACTTGGTAGGGTATAAATAAGGTATGAATATGTGTGAAATGGATATGAAATTTGGTATAGATTTTTTTAAAATTCATATTGGGGGTATATGAACACTCATATGCTATTGAAATTAAAAGATGGAAGGGGAGAAAAGTAAATCCCCTCATTAGCCTATCCTTTTGGATGAGTTAAGAAGAAAACTCCTCTCTTTGAATCTTGAACTACCTTCCCCCTTCGAAAAGAAAAAGAAGAAAAACCATGTAAATAAAAATCAAGGACACAAACCCATCCATCAAAAGTTCAAGGCAAATGAGAACAAAAGTAGATACAACCCAAAGAAAAAACAAAAGCAAAGAATCAACAAAAATCAAGTAAAGACCTTATGCAAAGAGGACTCATGGCTACAAGATGACAATCAACGATAAAAAGACAAAAGAGTTGTCACCTATCACAAATCGATTAGTGATAGAGGTGCATTAACTATGATGTGTGGAAGAAATGAAGAACCTTGACCAAGTGTAGCAACCCATTAAAAAATCGTTATGGCTTGTGCATGTTGTAGAGCTATGGACACACATTGTCAATAGTGAGAAACAAGCATCGAGGGGACTTTAAAAAATCATTGATGATGTGTGATAAAGGTCTATGCACAAGTGGTAAAAAATGAATCAAAACGAGATTGAAAACACTCATACGTTTCAATAGCAAGAGGAATGAAGCCATTGAAAGGGATAGAAGAGATGGGTTTTCTTCGTTTTTTTTCCTTCCACAAATAGATGGCAAATTATATCTCTCCCCATGCACCTCCAATTAAATAAACATGCATATTTCTCAAAGAAACTTGTCAAATCATTTCTTACTCCCAAACATTTTGCTTTAGATAAACATACTTCATTAAATGTTGAAGCAAAACTAGTTGACCAGCAAGATTGCAACAATTTCACACATCCACAAACATTGAAAAAAAGAAACAATTACATGTTGGGCATTTAATCCTAACAACCTCTTTAATGCTCTAAAAGACATACCCTTACCTAGCTCCATCAACAATTTAGTATCATACATAATATCACATACAAATCCTACTTTGGTATATGGTACGGATGTTGCAAACCTTAACCATACCCACCCCAACTCACCTAAACATATATGAACTTTCATATTTGTTGGGTATTTTTTTTCATACCATTATTCATACCAATACCATATACCCAAGTTGGACCCTCATATATATTAACACAAAATTGGTTCTAACTTGTAAACAAAAACCTCATTAAAAGCCTTATCTAATCTAATATCAAAAAAATTAATATTTTTAAATACCAATTTTGTAAGGTATTATTTTGACAACAAGTAATACCATACTTGTATCATTATTTAGACTTCTACAATTTTCCCATGTTGGTTATATTCATGCTCTTCTTCATTGAATTTTTTTTCATCAATTTAGGTTTTCACTTTTTGCAAAAATCAAAATAAAAACCTTGCGAGGTCAATTTCATGCATGTTCCTTCATGTGTTTTCTTCTTTTGGTAATGTCTTTATGTGAGGACAAATTATTTTGAGATGTTTAAGTTTTCAATGGCCACAAATAAAAGTTTTAGAGAGCCACCAAAATCTTATGTTCTTGTGATTCAACAAAAAAAAAATTGTCATTTGCAATCAATTTTTGCAACTAAAAAATGTCGTTTGTAATTGTTTGATAAAAATGACAATTTTTCTTTTAGTGATTTTCCTTGAATATGATTTCATTCTTTGCTTGAATTTTCAAAACAAATCTAGGGCTAGAAAAATGAGGAGTTATTTGTGAATGCATTTGGCCTTGAATGTGAGTTATCAACTTTCAATAATTGAAATTTACAAGAAAATGGGGAGTTTGGGCTTCTTTTGTTATAAATGTGTGTGCACTATGCATTTTTGTTTCCTCAATTTAAATGTCATCTTCTCTTTGCCTTCAATTTTTCAAATTTGTGCTTGAACATTTGGGTGTTTTCATGTTAAAGAATTCCATTTAGGACTTTTATAAAACACTTTTAAGATTCACTTTAGGGCATAGAACTGAAGTCATATGATGAATTTTTATTTCTTTAATAATATAAGTATAAAAATTTATGTTAATTCAGTAATTTTCAACCATAAAATCATGTGAATTGCAAAAAATGGAATCCTTCTATATTTATTTTTGGTTGTTTTGATAGTCATTACAAAGGATTTTATAACTATCAATTTATGATATGAAACAATACGTATTTTAACAATTATTAACCATTGGTTTGCACTTAAATGACTTACTATTTCATTTTGATAATATCTTCATAGTTGATCAACAATTTAAAGCTTGTTTGGATGTTGTATTCAATAAAATTGCATTTGTGACATCTTAAGTGGTATTCCTTTACATGAACATCCATTTAGGGTTATTTATGTTTAGTTTTAGAACTCAAGCTCTTCTTTTGCAAGCTTGAAGTTCAAATGGAAAATTTTGAAACATGTTTGAACTTTGATTCTTTAGCTTTTTGTTTGTGTGCTTGAAGTATTTGAGGCTTTTGTTTTAGCATTAGAATGCCATAAATATTTTATGTGTATGAGGTTTCAATTGAAGCCATGGTTCCTCGCTCATTGTGCTTGTAATGAACCCAATAACTAATTCTTGATTTCTATTTTTTAATGCAATTGTGTTTGAGTTCGTTTTCTACAACTTTTGATGTTCTAAAACTTTCTTTCATTATAAGTTTGAAAATCAGATGGTAGACTTTGAAGTACATTTGAACATTAATGTTTGAGCTTATTTGTTTGTGTGCTTAATGTATGTGAGGATTTAGTTTTCAGCACCCAAGATTTTACATGTATTTCAAGTGTTTCAGGTTTGAATTGGAGTTGTAGTTCCCCACTTGTTGCACTTACAATCAACCCCATATTAACTTCGTTTTTATTTTTGAGTGCAATTGTGGGCTTGAATTCAGTTTTTGCAACTTTTAAAGTTTTGAAGTTCAATGTTATACTTTAAAACACACTTGAACCTTGCTTTTTAAACTCATTTGTTTGTATGTTTGATGCACTTGGAAAATTAATTTTCAACACCCAAAATGTGGTAGGTACTTTAGCTATTTGGGGTTTAGTTGCAATCATAGTTCCTCACTGATTATGCTTGTAATCAACCCAAGGACCAAAACCCAATTTTTGCTTAAATTGAGTATGTTTGTGTGCATGAGTTCATTTCAGGCAACTATAAAGTTCTAAAGCTTTTTCTCAACACCTTGAAGTTCAAATGGCAAACTTATGCAATTACATGCATCTTCATAGTTTCTAGAATGTTGAACTTGATTTTTTGTTGGTTTTATAGTAGCACATGATTCAATTTTAGTTGTGAAGCATGCATAATTGTTGTTTGCTCACAAAGAGGGCACACAACACTTCATAGAACTTCTTTTTTTGTGATTTTTTTTTTAATGCAAGGCATTTTAGGAACGTTCATAGAACTCTCAACTTCATTGTTTGGTAAGGGTTACTTCTTCTTAAGTTGAATCAACTGACCTAGATCAATTTGCACATAAAGAAAAATGAGGTGCACGAGGTGTGGGCTTTATGCATGATTGTTTTGCTCACTGGGACCCTCTCTGGTGCCACACCTAGTTCCCTGCATGGGCTATAAATTGAATCATTGGTCCCATATTGTGTGTGTTTCTTCTTGAGTTCTGGCTTGAGTTCTGATCTTGGTAGGTTTGCTTGCTTTCCATATACTGGGTGTGGCTAGCTAGATATGCTCCTATATATATATATATATATATATATATATATATATATATAACCTACACATGTGCTGATTCCATTAAAACCCATTGCTTCATGGGTATCAACTTTTGAACATAGCAGCCTGGTCTTGATACTAGGCTCCGAGACTGGTTTTTGACTCATATGTGGTAAGTATATACTTGATATTGAGATTGATATAGCCCTGGTATTCAACTGGTATTACCTCAAGTCCCTACCAAGTAGGTACCTCTACTATGCTGGAATTGCCTCAGGTCATAACCCTTTTAGTTCAGGTTTTTTCTCCCCACTCCAAATTTGCTGTGTAGGCTAGCACAAGTTAAAGATGATTCAGCCAAATTCAGCTACAAACAAAATATGAAGGTAGAAACATTTTTGAATGCTACCTATTGAAAGCTCATGTAGAATCTTTGATGAATCAGGCAGAAAAAATAAAGAGAGTCTGTAAATTTGGAGATCTGAAACCCAGAAAAGCAATGATTTGATTTGTTGCCAGTTTGAAATTGTTTGTTGGTAATGTGCAATTTTTATGTTAAAAAAAAAGACTAGTCTATTGGGTTTCTTTGATACAAGGTTCAGTACCAGTCTATAAAGGTACTAGAGTTCCAGCCTGGAGAACTAGGACTACAACAGAAACTAGAACCTAGGTATATAGTACTGGTCAAGTTGAGGGTGATATGAGGGGATGGGCAAATGGGCAAAACACATTGTCAACTCAGATCAAACTATGGGCATTAGAAAAGCTCCTTATTAGGTGTGGAATATGCACAAAAACTGAAGGAGACAGAGTTGGGCCTGCTGGACAAAACTCTAACTTTATAACCCTTTGGTTCAATTGGACTTACCCATGGACTATCCTGCGTGTCTGGGCCTGCTGTAATATAGCAGGTATTTGGCAGCCTTGCATTACCTATGGGAAAGATGATATGAAGCTGCATTCAGTTTGATGGTGTAATAACTTTATGTGTTGCAGTTCAGAAGAAAAGAGAGAAAATGGGCCCCTTCTAATAATCAATGTTGTGTGAGAGATATGTGACATTTAATGGTAGTACATTTGTTGTTTCTATTAATTAGTAATGGGGCTGGCTGGCTCTGCACCCACATGTTTTTTGAATTTTTGTTTTGAGGAGCCACTTTGATTGACCCATTGTCAATATTTTTGAAAACACTTGGCAGGCACCCCTTAGAAGCACCTGTTCGAACCCCACTTCACAAAACCAGAAGCAAAGTGGCTTTCATGCAACACACCATTTTAATTTTTCTATATGACAATTCAACCTTAGCCAAAGCATATGGGATAAAATCAGAAACAAAAACCACCATAAGAGAGGAGAAGAGCATGGCCTTCATATTTAGACAGATGAGCACCACTACAAAGAAAATAACTAGGCCACGGGTGCATGCTACTACCTCACCTCATTGGCTGCAGGAACTTTTTTCTGCCTACCTGTGTTTGTTGCCATTATTGGCCTAGGCTAATGACAGGTGCATGAACTATGCATGTATATTAATATTCAGCTTGTTTATAACTTGGTGGTTATTGCTTTTGGTTGTCTTTTGATGATTGGGCTTAGCAAGTTTTTATAGTACTGGGATTATTATTCTGCATGCATTTTCAAGGAAGATTTTTAATGTTTTCCACTTAAAATAATTGCAAAGCTGTAATTATTTTGTTTGGCATCTTTGGAGCCGAGGGGAGCTTTGACGAGAAGTATGGGTGGAAACATGGATGGCAACCAGGTTGGGTCATGTCCTGCCATTAAAAACTCTACCACCTTCAAGTACTCATCAGCAGTCATACTCTTTGTTTATTGCTGTCTGAAACCAGGTTGCTAACATGTTAGAACTTAGAAACTCATTGTATCTGAGCAATACGACAATGGTAACAATTTTTCATTTATTAGTGACAAGACACTCACCCAGATACAAATTTATTCTTCTATCCATTTAGGTACACACTACGCACATGAATTCTTCTTTTTGTATTCAACAGACACTCAAAGTAGTCGGTAATTATTTTGTTCAACTGGGTTCCCTCAACTGCTAATCTTTAAGGTTCAAACAAGTTGCAACTCATCAAAAGAAGGGGCTTGTTTTCTTGCTTAGTGCTTGTTTGGCCCTAATTTTTCTGACCCAAGGACCTACGTATTCAGGATCCTATTGTCACATATCACAGCTTTCAGGTTTCCCTCATTGTGTACCCAAAAGGCACCTGCATGAGGGACTTCGCAGGTTTGAGCTACCTTCACTTGGGCTACTATTCTTTTTCCACATTGAACATATGAGATCCCCGTCCCTTCCTTCCCTGCCCCTGAACAGTTCCACTGCCGTTCATTGGGAATTTTTTCCAAGAAAGAAGAAGGATGTAAATGGAGTGTATTAATTCTTCTGCCAGCCTCCAAAATTTGTCACACACACTCGCGATTAGACTAGATGGGTATGCTTGCTAACAGAGCTCAAGGCAGGTCCACAAGGAATAAACCATAAGGTGAGACACTGTTGAAATGCGTCAACCAGGGCCAATCATTACAGGTGACCAATGAAGAGCAGTCATTTTAGCATCACGTGGTTTGTTTCAGGCACGCCACATTTTAGCTCTTTAGCAAGTCAAACCCGCACCCTTTCTCACAAACGACACAGCATGGTGGAGCTTCATCCAGATTGTGGCATACATTGTGGCATACAGTGCCACTGCTGGAGATGCTCTTAGCATTCTAAATCATTCTAAAGCCTCTCTTGGCTTTTGTCTTTCATTATCAGCAGGTTGCAGGTGTATGTGTTCTACTTGACAGGCGCACTCTCTCTTTGTGGCCTGAGTGGGCAAGAGGAAAACTAGCACCTACTATTCACCATGAAGGCTGGATGGTAAGGAAACAGTTTTGTGTTGGGTTCCAGTTCCCTAACTAACCATGGTGGTTCGCTCAGTTGGTTTTCTTTTTGGGGTTACCTATCCATTAACAACCTGCTTGGATAGTGGTAGTAGGTAGTAAAGACCTCCCTTCACCTACGTATAAACCATCTATTTACCTAGTAGTTGCCTAAGTTTTTACCTATCCACCTATATATATGATTTCCTTCTTACAGAATGGGTTACCAAGGTGAAACCAGATACTAACTTAGTTGACATTCATCCACAGTTGAGTCATAATGGCCATCCAGTGGATGGTGCACTGGTGGGTGCTGTTTCACCTCTGCCTAGCTAGCCAAGTGAAGCAACAGCCCCCTCAGTACATCATCCATTGTAATTTGGAATCTTGTTATGTGTAGGCTTATTTGTGAAGCTTGTTATGTCTGAGGAGTGAGGTGTCACCAAAAAATGGGGGCAGTGCCAAATCAACAACCACCAAAGAGCCAACAACAAACTTCTATGAAATCTCAAATAACAAGTTACGACTAGTCATATAATGAACTAAACAATAGCTATGAAACAGAAACTATGAAACATGAAGAATGAATTCACACCAGTCGCCCTTTCCTAAGCCCAATGGTTGGACTATGGCATTTTGAAACTCTCAACTCATATCCCCAACACATAAATCCTTTCCATGTGCCCATTAGGTCTCAAGAAGTTTTACAAAGAGACAACAATAACCCCAACCGTCAACTACAATTAAGCACCAATAATCCCATGGAGGTTCAAGTCACAATGATTCTTTTCAAAGCTCCCACTACAATTGGTAATCTTACTTACACCCCAAATCAATATTTAGTCCCAAAAATGCATCATCTTTCCTTCCCATCACAAATGCCGTAATCCAATCGCTTTTGAAACCCTTTATTTGTTCATCATCTTCTTCAAATGTTCCCTACTCTATATGACATTTTTCAATCCACACAAAAGAAAAGGAAATGGCGCAACAAAATTACAATCCCTTCTACTCAAATAACTTCCTAGATTTTAAGGCATTCTTCCTTCACAACCTTCAATTGTCTAAACAGTACCATTTCAAAACCTCGAATCTTGCCAAATGATAGACAAAAAAATAATCAAGTAACACAGTGCCTTTCTCAAATCTTGCAACTTAGTTTTTCATCAGCCGAGAACTTACTCATATATTGCCATGCTCACACTCCCTCCATAACCAACACCCCATAGCGCAAGATTTTCATCAAATCAATGCCGAACATTGTCACCACCATGAAGAAAGAAAAATAAACCCCATAACCTACAAACAACAAATCACAACAAAAACAAAAAACACAACAAATGCAAAATAGTGGCACCCTTCATGCTGCATGATGCTCAATTGTTTTTTTATTTTGGCACCTTTTGTCAATCCAAAACTTTAAGGCTCTTCATCACTAGGTCACTCCATCCAAAATTCCATTTGGAACTTGTTCACATCAACAACACTAAACACATCTTCAAGTCACATGTGTCACCACTCCCTTTTTAAAAATCTATGACCTCATAGATCATGTTGCTAACCTATAGAGTGGTATATTTGTGGGTCTCTTCTTGCCTTTTCCTAGTGTTTTTCGTCCAAGTCTTTTATGATACAAATATTGCCACCTTCGTCTTGGTCATGAAAACCCTTTGCATCCATGTACATGACAAAAACATAATGCCTTTCCTGACGTGCTCCCAAGTCACGGGGTGAAACCCATTTGAGGGTTTCACAAAGTCAAGTTGCGGAAAGTTGAGACTTGGAGGCA
>Ga0209208_10013163_pt1 | contig 10372 bp, 9 predicted proteins | sample S1TSphfallax_3_FD_187694 | JGI IMG/M metagenome (GOLD analysis project Ga0209208, IMG submission 187694) | Host-associated microbial communities from peat moss isolated from Minnesota, USA - S1T2_Fd - Sphagnum fallax MG (SPAdes) (version 2) | ecosystem: Host-associated > Plants > Peat moss >... | reverse complement strand
GAATTCAAAAGCTTGAGGTGACTGTCAGGTGTCATTGAAGAAAATTTCTCCTGTCTGTGCTTCTATGAATTTGGCAAAAGTTCCAGAAACAAGTTTCTCCAAGCATTGTGAAGGGCAGTGGGTATTGCTTGCAATGACCACTGGAGGTGCTGTGAAAAGAACATGAATGGGGATCAGAGTAGACTACAAAGTCACCTCTTGTTTGGGTTTGAAGGCAGATGCCACACCGACCATTGAGCCACCACCACCAAGAGACAAGGTGGATGGCACATATGCAGACACTGGAGAGTCTATATTGCAAGCTGTGATGGAAGTCACTGGAAATACCAATGTGGATCAAGTGCAAGAAGTGAGTCTATGATTTCACTTTATCAACTGTTCATCGTGCTTCTGGATGGGAGGGAAATCAAATTAGGAATTCGAAGTTGTCCTATTGTTGCTTCATTGGGATGAGAGTGTTCATCCCATCATACAGAAAAGAAGAAGGTGATAGGTGTGGAGGAATTATCTTCTAGCTCTAGTTATAGAGTGTGAACAGTGAATAAAGTGGGATCTTCAGCAGAAGAAAGTACTCCTGACACGGCTTCGAAGAAGCCTGCGGCGTCGCATCAAATTTCGAAAGATGATGATCCGGATCTTCAAGATGTGGTAGCAGTGGAGAGTGGGACTTTCAGGAAGGCTAGCGACGCTGTTCTTGCTAATCGATGGATTGTGAAAGTTCGCCGTACAGGTACTACTGTGGGAGGTGGAGGAGTGGGTGGAGGTGGTGGTGGGACCTCTGCTCCCAACCCTTTTGCATCTATTCGTCTTGTGCCGCCTGTTGCGTCAGCCAGTGATGAAGGTGTTGCTCCTCCGCCTCAGCCTGCGCCTGATCTGACATCAGATCCTTCGGAGACTATTGTTGCCCTGGAAAAAGGAGATGAGACTGAAGTACCTGCGAAAGAATCCAATCAACCTCCCACAGAGGCCAATCTCCAGGCAAAAAATGATGCAGTAGCCATTGAAGTATGGTGTGAGGAGAAGTTAGGGTTAGGCCTTCAAGAGCAGTCAAAAGCTTTGGCCACGACAGGGAGAATGGCGAGGCAAGTGTTGGATGTGCTGTGGGGCCGGTCAGTTCAAGTTCTGAAACATTCCACAGCTTTCTTCTGCAAAAAATCCTTATTCTGGCTCGTTTGGGACTGGATTCTCCTCATCAACTTTCACATCCGGGAGCACACAGACATCAACAGCCTTTTCTTCTTTTGGTTCTTCCTCTTGGTCAGGGTTAGGGTTTGTAACGGGACTCACGGGTTCAACAAGCTCGATGACAGCCGCTACGGCTTTCCCATCTCTCTCCAGTGTGTTTGGCAACAAAAATGGCAACATGACTTTGTTCCAGCTTTTCGGATCTCAAGCTGCCAGAACTGCCACTCCAGGGTTCGGGGCCCAAAAGACGGGAGGGCTTATCCTCCAAGAAGTTCCTTCACAAACGGGGGAAGAGAAAGAAAAACGGGTTTTTGCACCTGATGCCTAGCTCTTTGAGTTTCTTGGCGGTGAATGGAAGGAGCGTGGGAGGGGTGAGATACGACTGAATTTGCCTGAAGACAAAAACAGAAGGCCAAGATTGGTCATGAGATCCAAAGGGAATTTACGGCTACTCTTGAATGCTAATCTGTTTCCAGATATGAAGCTCACGAAGATGGACAATCAGGGAGTCACATTTGTGTGTGCCAACAGTACAGGGGATGCTAAGGTTGGTCTCACCACATATGCTGTGAGAATGAAGGACAGTGCTATGGCAGCAGATTTTCTTGCCTCTGTCCAGATCCACAAAGGCGAACAGAACACTGAACCCAGGACCCCAGAAAGCTCTCTTAAGGCGGCTCTGAACAACTAAGTGAAGATATTGTGACAGGAGTGAAGCGGGATACTGCAGAGGTTTGAAAAGTGACACAATTCTCAGCCAGGTAAGTCTGGCTATGAGAGAGCTTAAGGTTTAACATAATCCAAGTTGTGAATTTTTTTCCTTTAATATCCTGTTGTTTTCTTATGACACCAGCTGTAAATTTGCCAATTTTCATAGTCTTTCCAGAATGTCGAGTTGTTACTTGCAGGTATTTTGACCCACTAAGGTTTTTCCTGCTAACAAAGCATCCCCTGGGGTGCAATGAGTACACATGTTTTTCTTGCAGTTTGCAGGCAATGCTCAAGTCTCCATACTTCAGTGCATTGGTACTGTGAGGAGACGAATGAGTTGCTTGCTTAGATGCTTTCACTTACACTGTCTGACAAGTACAAGGTCCTCTCTTTTTGAGCAGCGATTGCTGAAACTTGGCAGTTGTAGACTCAGGTTCACCATTTAGATGGTCATGCCATTCCATCATTTGGATTGTTATCCATATCTGAGGAGTGAGACATTGGTTGATGCTAATATAGGCCAATTCTTTCTGCAAACTAACAGGCACAGAAGTAAACCCTTGAGCTGTGAGTAGGACAGGAGAACAACATTTCGACCATGGGAGATGCAGAATTACCCAAATTTTTGGGAAGAATCCTTGTAGCAAGCAGGATATCAAGAGGAAAGTAAGTGAAGTTCTGGTTCTTCACTGAGCCATGCTCCTTTTAAGCATATAGGACCAGAAGTGGTCTAGTCAAGTCAGCTTCCTATTGACATATCCAGGTTCTCTCCTCATTTGTTGGTTCTTGATGGACCATCAAACAGGTAAGACTGACAAGGATATTTGATATAGAATGATCCTCTGTTCACTTGCTTGCCCTTAACATTTGAAGGCAACTTTGTTCTGTTTTGGATAATCAACATCTGTGGTCTTGAGTGGAGGTTGTTGTGCCTGAGAGCCACAATTTTCAAGCTTTTCATGTCCCACATGAGTCTTGTTAAACCTGAGACGGTTGCCTAATTCTATGAATGTCCTTAAGTGAGCAAACATGGTGTAAAGGGGGAATTGGTTTCTGCTCAAAGATATTGGATTTGCATCATGGAAGTCTTCCAGCAAAGTGAGTCAAGTTTCAAAAGTCAGGTTTTGATGATAAAACATGTATTAATCAATTTTAGACTTTAGAAAAGTTTGAAAATAACTATTCAAGTTTTGAAATTGCAAATTGAACTTAGTGGCCAACATGTTAAATGTATGAAATTCATAAATTATGTATGTTAAAATATTTGACAATGATTTCATAGTGAACACAAGTTGTCACCAATGACAATCCAACCAACTTTAGCAACAAATAAAAGCAAGGTCCAATCATTGGATCTTATTCTTGGACAACTTATGTCTTCTAAAAGATTCAATAAAGCGGCCATTACACTTAAATTTTGAGTGCCTTGCTCAGATTGTTGTCAATGAACAATGTTTCGTTTTCTTTTCCATAGGTTAATCTTTAACATGCAAAACACACACATTTCAAATCCTTACAACAATATTATGTTCATGTAATGAGTTGGCCTAATGTCTTAGAGCACTATGCATATCCCCAAATGAAAAGAAATTGATCTACAAATATTTGTGGCATCAACAAAGGAAGAACTTGCATAATATCTTCTATCAACATACAAGACCAAATTGCAATATATATATATATATATATATATTCAAGAAAGGAATTTTGTATTTGAACTCTTCCTTTCATTTTGCTAATGTCAATATTGCTCCCCCTCACACACTGATTATTCCTTTAACAAAAACAACATTTCATGGAAAGTAACACATGACACCATTCACACTAAGAATCAACAAATTTTTGGGTAAGATATGAATAAAAATTCTCAAACCTTGTGTAGACCCTTGATGGGTGGAGATGGATGTAAATAAACAACCTATGAAAATTAGGAGATGTTAATCCAATAGACCACAAAAATTGGAACAAGATCCAAAACAATGGGGGATAATTTACAACACCAAAAACACACCAAAAAATCACTTAGTGGGCACCACTTAATGATTTTGATTCAAAAGTATTAAAAGTATGAGTACAAAACACCAAGTGGCCACCATATAGTTGTAATTGTGAAGGGTGAAAAATATGAAAACAAAACACATAGTGGAAAATGGTAGAGAATAAGTATGAATTTTGGCTTGGTATCTTGCCAACATGTCAAAAAAATGTTGAAATTGTAAGCCTCAAAGATCCAAGCTAGACAAAACATTTGCACTAATAATTAAATTTCATTCATAAAGTTTAATGATTTTGACAAGTAAAAATTTTTAATGCAAAAAAATTGGAAATAAAATTTTAAGAAGTTAAAGAATGTGAGGAGAATAATTAAAGAAAGATCACATCTTTTTTTTTCATTTTCATTTTTGCATTTTTATAATACAAGGCATCACACCTACTAGTGCATTTCACAATTAATATTTTATATTATGTAGCATCATTGTGACTAATATATTTAATATCACAAAAAACATTTGTCCTTTACAAAAGTGTCAACACCATATCTGAAACAATGAAAAGATTTTAAATAAAAGAAAACAATACTAAACAAGTCCATTTGTAGTTTTTTTTTTTACAATTAAAAACAAAAAATTAAACAATAGTACGAGTACTAATGGTATGTATTAATACAATTGCACCCTAAATAAATATGATTTAGTCGTGAATTTCCAAAGTTTAGTTATGTGATTCTTGAAAAACCCATTACAATTAAAAATTCAAGCTTGTAGCAATTTCCATTTTTAGAAATTCCAATAAGAACTTATGACAATGCAATGATAAACATGAGAATTTTGTTTAAATTTTATAATCGTGAAAAAATTCAAGAAAAATGGCCCAAAATTTTTATTTGACTAATTTTAATTCCTTATCCATTTGTTGATGTGGAACTTAGTGGTATCACCCAATGATGGGTTTGCTCAATTAATAAACAGAAAATGAATATTTTACATGTAACACTCTTGGCCAAACACCCTCAAAGGACTAATGATAATTTGTGTTTCACATTAATATTGATCTAAACAATTATTGGCATTGTAACGTTGGATTGAAGACCATATGTACACAATGAAGATCATTATACATCTTTTGAGAAATTTCTTCAATCTAAGGTTGAAAACAAAGATGCAAGATGGAATGTGAACTTTTCAATGTCACATCAAAGGTTCAATATTTTGAACAACCTTGAGGTGTGTTGGTATGAAACCTCCATTCAAGTCGAAAATAACATGGAGAGGACTCCTTTAGAAGTAAATCAAATCCAAAACTTAAAATATTTTATCAATATATGGCATATTTAAAGAATGGAAAACTAAAAATTCTAGATCTTCCATAACTCCAAAAGAATTTGCATGCGATATTCTAGTAATGGAAAAACTTTACAAAAACCAAGGCAATCCATTAAAAAAACATAACATCATACGTTTAATTAGAAGTGGCTCATCTAACCATCTAGTTCATAGTTCACTTTAAATTGAAATAGTTAAAATAAAATTATTCCTTATTTTGGATGTCAACTTTTGTGAACAAAATTGCATAGAACACTTGTTGTTACATTTTTCAAATAACATTACATATTCAGCATCAACTTCAGTAATATTATTGATGACGCCAAAAGGATTGTGCTCAACAAAAATGGTTACACTAAGTTTATAAGAATGAAGTGATTCTAAATGTGGGAGAATCATGTCAACTCAGTAATATTTTTCTACTATGGGACTCAAAAAAAAATGGCACTAACATAGGAATTATGGCAGCATCTATAAGGGTACTGTTTAGGTCAACGATATATTTCCAAGGTGAGTACATGGATACCCAAGAAAAAAATCAAACAAGTTCCTATGGTAAACAATTTGTCATGAGTCCTAACAATGTCATCCTTAAATATCACTTCCCAACAAGTATACCCTTCAAGTCAAAAATTGCATGCAGTGGACTCACCTCAGGGTCCTGAGGAAGAGATCTGAGACCTCGGAAAGCAATCATTTGATATTTGCAAAACCAAAACTCCATCCTTTATCTGGGCCTGTCACAAATGTGGCAGTTGTAGCAATGCTTGAAGAGTGAGCATATTCATGAACAGCTCAAATCCATGCAGTTCCAAGTCTTTGTCTTTGTGGGCCATAGGCTCTTTGACATGTTCACTGATGAACCAATTGTGGTAGAGGATGTTTGGAGACTGTTCGTCAGGATGTCACACTTGCAATGTGGTTGCTTGCTTGGACAGTGATGATTTTTTCACATGTGAAATATTGGCAAGGCAGAAAGTAGTAGCATCAATCAACAAGATTAAACTCCACACATTCAATTGAAATTCATGCAGACCTAGGAAGATGCTTCTAGCTGATGCTATAAAGAAAATCTGAAAGAATATCTTTGCCCCACATTCTAGGCAAAGGTGGCTGTTGACCTTCTTTGCATTGTTATGAAGTGTCAGGGTTAAAACAGTAATTAGGGGATTTGTTGGAACTACCCAGGAATTCCAACTACCTCCTTATCAACCACTTATGAGAACGAGAATGTAGTGACATAACCAGGCTTCCAGAAATAGACTACACCTATGAACTATGGAAAGTGGTCCAACCAATGTCCTTGGACAAGTGTGATGATAGGGATTGCAGACACTATCCAACATTGTGGAGGCAACTGCTGAGCCTTTTGTTCCTGCATTAGCAACATTAGCAGCCATTAAGAAGGTGAGATTCCTCATGTGGATTGTGTCCTTAAGATCTAATTTGTGATGATCCAACCCCAGGTGGTGACGAGGAGTAGTGAATGCCCAAGTGTGAACAAGGCCTGTTGCATTGATGCTGGCCATAAACCACCTACTGCAGTACCTTGACTTGGACCAAATTGATCAATTGTTGTCTTGCATCAACATTTATTAACATCATTTGCACAGTGCACACTGCAGTCTCTTCTGTGTCATATGGAGAAAAAGAAAAAATAGAACCAATAGAGAGAGCCATGCAGGCTCGTGCATGTTAGATCTTGTGTGTAGGCCCCTGAAGTACCACAATTTTGCTATATCTAAAATGCAACTAAGGCTACACCCGATGGAGGTCCTGGCATGATACTGATTGAAATGGTAAAACAACCTGGATTAATGGACAACATCTTCAAGAGGAATATTGAACTGGTAAATGTGATGCATTCCATGTTTCTGCCTACATAAACTGATTTGTGTTATGAATTTGGGGTGTATAGGATGCCATTGGTGCTGAGGATGACATGCTAGATCCAGCAGATTGCAGAAAACAAGTAGGCAGTGGCAAAATCTCAGGGGGTTGGGGGACACCCGAGTTCCACTTTACAGAAATCCAAAAGCCATGTTTTGGGGTGGATGTGCATTGTGAATGCATTTTAAATTGGCAAAGCTAGGTTGGCTTATCATGTCGACATATCATCCTCGATGACCTATAAGGAAAAAATTCTTGAGTGATGTGAAAGGCAATGATATTGCTGCTTTTGGAGACATGGGGAGCATTGTAGTTGGTGGAACAATTCCAATTCAAGGAAAGTAGTTCAATGTTGCATTGGCTGGTGTTGGTAGTGCATAAATTGCTGAATTGTTTCTACACTGGGCCATTGTTTTCATGGTGATTTACTTGGTGATTCATGCATGGATGTTGTCATATTTGCCTTCTGTTTCAGATGACTATTGGCCCCAGAATTCGCTTTTACATGCATCTTATGGATTCTGGTCCTACGCTCTACATGTGTTTCCATGAACAGTCTTTTTTTTGGGGGGGGTGAAAAATTGTTGAAAGGTGACACAGTATTCTGCAAACATAATATTTGTCACAAATTCCCTTTTTTTACAAAAAGACTTGCCTGAAAGGGACAGAAATTGCATTTTTGGGGAGGGTGTGGTCAAATTTCTGTCTACTGGCTACAATTTTAAAAATTCCTCAAAGTAATGTTGTTAGTTCAGTCTAAGTCTGCCTAGGGATCCTTGCCACCTTGGTTCCATCAGTAAATTGAAAAAAAGAACATTCTGACCCAGAAATGCTTGGATGTTGACAATTCATTAATTTTTTTCATTATTGCCAAAAGCATATGCCACTTAATCTAAAGGGAGACTTTGACATTGACAATTGATGGGTAGGTTGAGTGGTTGCAAACAAAATGTAGTAACCACACTTTGCACGTCATGACATATATGTACACGCATATATATTCTTGTATGACTTATCTTACATAATTATATTCATATAGAACTGGTTTTAACTTGTTTGTTTTTTTAGGTCAAAAGAATCTTAAGACTCTGAACTTGAAATCATCAAATTTGCAGACAGCTGAACATTTTGGAATTCCCAGCAATTGAACTGAAGTTGCCAACCTTTCTTCATTGTATGGGGAAATGTTGTTGTGAAGAGCATTTCATAGGATTGTCACACAACTCTGATGAGAATCACTTGTAAATGGAGGCCATAGGCAGTTCTGGAAGGCAGAAAAATTGCATGGAACCAGTTTCAAAGCAAAATTGAGTTAGAAAAATCCTTCCAATGGGGGGTGACAAATATCCATGCCTGTTTTTTCATCCTTTGTTGCATACTTATCATCATTAGCAATGGTAGGTGCCATATTTTGATCAACATTGCTGGTCCCAATTGAACATGAGTAACTGAATATTGAAGAGCCATTTTCAGCCAATTTTGACAAATGTAGTGCAAATAGAAGATTCAGTATAGTTTCTGGACTTGGTATAAAATTACAAAATATTCACATTACCCCCAAATTTTCCATCAGGGTGAGATATGTATGTAGAGACAAAAAACTGTTGGGTCAGCCCAGGCAGCTACCCACAACCATATATCCTTTTGTGTGTAAATACCACATACATGTTAATAACCTTCTTTCCTCAATTGTACCATTACACATGAACAAATAACCAAAATTATACTTATATTTTTATAATCAGTGCGACAATTTTCCAAGGCCAAATCTTCTGGGAATGTATCCTTTTTTCCTTATATATATTTGTTTGTAGCTAACTAAAATCAGAATGTCAGGTTATGAAAGAAACAGGTATGGTGGACGAGCTTCTATAAAAACACAAGCAATAGTTTCCACACATATGTATTTCCATTGCCATAGCCATCTGAGTGCTGGGTATGCACTAGGGAGAACTTTATATGTTGAAAGGTTTTATGAGAAAACTGCACAGGACTTTCACCCCCAGTTTTGGACTTGCATTGGCTACGCCTTCATTGCTGCTCATCTTCTTTATTAAATCAAGTCTTGTCACAATAAAATTCTGCTGGTCTTGTGAACTGATACCCAATCTTATTACTTAGTTTAACTCACTTTATGCCCATACTCAATTTGAGGTTGGAAAGGGAATACAAGGTTAATGCATGGCCCAAAGACATGGCGACTTTAAGGATAATATCACGTTATTTTATGCTGGATTGTAACCTGGGTTAGGATCCAGAAAGAATTTCAAGTACTATGTATGATATGGTATTTGTAAAGGAATAAGATGTTGCATGCTTTGGTACATTCCATGATGAAGGTTATGCAACAAATTAATGAGGGTTATGTATAACATGTGCAATGTGATTAAACGGAGGAAGTCCAAGGTAAGTTTTGATGGTTTTGGGTGTTATTGTTATGAAAACTAATGCGGCCTCAGTTGTTGGCCCAAGTGTGATCATGATTATGGAAATACTTCAATTGTAATAGGACCCCAATGATAAGAGCTCAATTGTGAAAATTAATTTAAAATTTTAATAATTTCTTGTGGTGCAAATTATTCAGAATTCAATATCTACCCCACCTTAGGTCTAAAAATTACCAAACCACCTCCATGAAATCCTGCTAGTCAGGGAGCTTTCCAAAAGTACCAAAAGCTTGACCAATTTATTTTATTTTATATATATTGTGAAATTTCTTGGACAAAATTGTTCAATATTCAATAACTCTTGTGTTGTAGGTCTAAAGTCTAAACACTACCAAACCACCTCAATGCACCCATACTCATTGAGAACTTTCCAACAATACCAAGAGCACAATGGGGGCAATATGGTTTGAGAATGTTAAAGGTGACAAATAAAACAAACAAACCACCTTCATTAATAAATAGATGTTATCATCAATTTTTTTCTTTTGCAAACTATAGTCAAAATGAGAAAGAAGGGAAATATTTTTTCAAAAAAATTTCTTTTTCTGAAAAAGAATTGATTTTCTTTTTTGCCACATTTGGGCTCTCATTTTAGTTTGGTATCATTTTCTTAATTAATTTTGACAATATTTAGACTGGTTCCAAAAACATGTTACAATTGAATGTCAAATCCCTCTTGGCACGCTAGCCAATGACACAACATAAGAGGAGTGAAAAAAATTATTAGATGTCCTCATGGAGGAGAAATTCATGTTCTACCTTTGTTACGAGAGTTTTGCCACCGAATTTTGCTCCATTTTGAAAACTTCCCATTGG
>Ga0209208_10013162_pt1 | contig 10373 bp, 9 predicted proteins | sample S1TSphfallax_3_FD_187694 | JGI IMG/M metagenome (GOLD analysis project Ga0209208, IMG submission 187694) | Host-associated microbial communities from peat moss isolated from Minnesota, USA - S1T2_Fd - Sphagnum fallax MG (SPAdes) (version 2) | ecosystem: Host-associated > Plants > Peat moss >... | reverse complement strand
AGCGGTGGTGGCCATGGTGATCACCATCACAGCATGCCTGCAGAGCTTTACAGCAGTAATAAATTCCTGAGAAGAGAATCAAAGAACCAGAGTTGGTAACCCATCTCTTCAACCTTCAGAACTGCCCACCCTTCCTCCCTCCCAACCTCTTCTTCTTCTTCTTCTTCTTGCTTCTTTGTTCTCCTGTCCCCTGTTTTCTTTCAAACTCTGACTGCACCATAGCCTTCATATATATACACTGAAATCACCAGGATCGTTGTGGCAACCAGCATCCTTGATCAAGGAAGAATCCTTCCTTCACTGCAATCACAAGGATTATTGTGCAACCCATCCTTGATTGAGGAAGAATCCTTCCTTTACTGCAATCCCCAAGGATTGTTGTGTAACCATCCTCGATCAAGGAAGAATCCTCCATAGCAATCACAAGGATCCTTGTGCACCCCATCCAGGTTGAAGGAAGAATCCTTCACTGCAATCACAAAGGATCCTTCTTCCTTCACTCCAATCACAAGGATCCTTGTGCAACCATCCTTGATCATCAAGAAAGAATCCAAGTTTACTGCAATTGCAAGGATTCTGATGCAACCATCCTTGCTCAAGGAAGACTCCTGCACTGCAACCACAAGGAATTCTTCTTATGCATGATCCATCCTTGATCTAGGAAGAATCCTTCACTTTGCAATCATCAACATCTTCTTGACATTATTGAAATGAAGAAATTTTCTAGAGGAGTTCTTTGTAGTTTGTTGTTTCACATTGCTTACGGGTTTGCATGTGTTTTGCTTCCTTTTACAGGTTTGCAGCAACAGAGCTGCAAAGCAACTTATTAGTGGAAGTGGCAGATAGCCACTTTTATCTTCACAAGGTATGAAACTCTTACTGTACTTCCTCTTTGAAATTTTTGTGTCTATCAAGATCCACTCTTTGATTTTTCAATCAACATATGATTTCCTTCAATTGCTGCTTGCTGCAACCACACATGATCAACCAATTCTGCTACAAGAAAGCTCTCAAAGAAATTTGTTTGTGTGTGTGCATTTTGTCTCTGTGTTTTGTGTTCATAGTTCCCTCTTCTTTCAAGGAGTGGACGGCTCAACAGACTTGTGTTTGAGTCTCGAGACACAAATAAGTACCATATCAAGCTTGATGGGATGCCTGGAGGAGCTGAAGCCTTTGAGCTTGCTGCCAAGTTTTGCTATGGAATGGAAATTGAGCTTACTCCGTACAATGTAGCCACACTTCGCTGTGGTGCTGAGTATCTTGAAATGACCAACAGTTTGGAAGATGGGAATTTGGTGTCAAAGACTGAGCATTATTTGAACTTTGTCGTGCTGGCTTCATGGAAGGATTCCATCACCGTTTTGCAGAGGTGTCAAAGTCTCTCACCTTGGGCTGAAGATCTGCAAATCACAAGAAGGTGTAGTGAAGCAATTGCATGGAAGGCTTGCACTGATCCTCATGGAATAACAACCCACTGGTCCTTTTCTAGTAGTAATGATGGCACCAGCAACAATAGCAGCAGCACCAGAGCTGCAAATTGGGATGGAATCAAAAACAACAATAACAACAATGACAGCAGCAACACACCAACTGTTGTTGGCAAACACATTCCACATGACTGGTGGATTGAAGATGTTGTGTGCAACCTAGATTTGTTTGAGACATTCAGCATAGTGATGACAGCAATCAAAGCCAAAGGCATGGCTTATACTCTTGTGGGTGCTGCGATTTCTCAGTATGCATATAAGTGGCTTCCAGGACTTGCAAGGAAACCCAAAAGGAAAGGTGGTGGTGGTGGTGGTGGTGGTGGTGGCGAGTCCTTCATCACAACAACAGATCATCATCACAACACTGCTGCTGTTGATGTCACTCATCCACAACACAACTTAGGCAACAACAACAACATATCACAGAACCATATTACAACAGGAAAGGAGATTGTGCTAGTCCATCATGATGAGGATCATCAGCATACAAGGCACATGAGGTTGATCACACAGATGCAGCAGGATGCTGCCAGGCAAATGGTAGAAGGGATTGTGAGAATGCTTCCTCCACAACAAGATGCAGTCTCATGCAATTTTCTGCTCCAATTACTGCAATTTGCGTGTCAGTTAGATGTGGGGTTGACATGCAGGACAGAGTTAGAGAGAAGGATAGGATTGCAATTGGAGCAAGCTTCTGTACATGACCTTCTCATCCCATTATCTTCTTCTTCCTCCTCCTCCTCCTCCCCTGCCCACAACAATATTACTAGTACTCAAGGCTACTCATATGACATTGACATTGTGCAACGGATTTTCGACCACTTCTTGCTTAAGGTGGGTCACTTCTGACATGTTTCCTCTGCTCCCAATATATCAGATTGGCACTTGCTTATGTGCAAATTGACCACATCGATTGCTGTAATATTGTCACAGGGTTTAGGGTTTAAGGTAATAACACAATATAAGGTTTACCTGAGATCTATTGTGACACATAACTCATGTCCAAAATAAGCCATATTTTGATAGAGCCATGATTCATGACACATCTGTGAGGTAAACTTTTTTGGGTTTCATCTATTTCTATAGAATATATGTGTAAGGTGAGCTATGTGGTTCCATCCATTGCTATAGAAAATTATCTGTGACATGAACTTTTTTTGGTGACTTCATCCATTTTTCTATAGAAAACATTTGTGAGGTAAACTTTATGATTCTCATCCATTTCTATAGAAGATATCCATGAGGTAAACTTTGTGAGTTCCATGCATTTTTCTATAGGAAAATACCTGAGGTAAACTTTGTGGTTTCACCCATTTCTACAGATAATATTTGTGAGGTATTTACACTGATTTGACATCAGTGTAGTATGTGCTGTTACCATATTCAATAGTCAAGGCCTACTGCTGCCCTTGTGCGAAAAGCCATATTCTTCTGTTGTTGTTGTGATTTTGGGAGCTGACTCTTCTTGCACATTATGGGTGTGTTTTGGTTTCAGGAGCAAACAGGCCTGAGAAATAATAGCCCAACAAGAAGCAACATTGTTGGTGTGGAGAAAAATTCACATGTGTTTGAAGGAGGAGGGGGCAGCTTAGTTCCCAACAAATTACCTCCAACAACACCCCACACAACAAAAACCAGAGTTGCAAAGCTTATGAATAGCTACCTGACTGAAGTTGCTCGGGATCCCAATTTGCCTTTGGCCAAGTTCCAAGCACTTGCAGGGTCCCTGCCAAAGTTCCCATATGCTTCAGATGATGGGCTGTATCGAGCTATTGACACTTATCTTAAGGTAATAACAACAATCTCATTCCAAAAAACACTAAATACTGTATCAACAAAAAAGTCTCTATTATTTCACATTGGGTTTCCTCTTTGTATTGTTTTCCGATTCACTCATGTGTTGTTGGATCTGAATCTTGCTGTTACTTAAAGCAACTCCACCCGTGCTCAGTATGTGACCCTGCAAATTAAAGTTGGATGAAGAAAAGTCAAAACATGCCAGTTTGGCTCAGCAAAATGGTTTTGACCCAGCATTTTTGCACTGAGGCTGGTAAAAGGCACAGCAAAGCCTGACACCTGCTGTTGATTGGCTACATAGTTTGATTGGTCCAGGTGGAGTTGCTATTAGTAGTCTCCCACCTATTTGCAGTGCCAGTTTCAGTTGAGCTTGGAAAAAAGTAATAACTAAACTTGGATGTGAGAAATAATTCTAAGCAGGGTCACATACTAAGCATGGCTGGAGATGTTCTTACCATTAGGTTATAATGTCATCTCTTAGGTTGACTTAATTCGTGAGAAGTTCTCAATGGTTAAAAACCCATCAAATTTGTTTTGTCTGTATATCAATGACATTATACAGTAAGTTCTCCATCCACTAGGATGTACAGGCCCTTACATAATTTTATTAAGGTCCCAGAAACTCTTGGTCTGGTATATAGGCCTGTGGTCTGGTGATATTGCAACCTGCCTGGTATCAATGCTGGTATCAAGGACCCAACCACACTGGCAATAACAGCCTTGTGCCAGTTTTTATTCCAGTTTCAGCAAGTATGAGGCAGGTATACCAGTTTTAGGTGTATATGTGCATCATACTAGCTGAACATCAGTCTCCAACCCAATATCAGGTGCAAGGCTGCCATGTAAGTTTTGAAAAGGACCCACTACCAGGAGCAAGCTGGTAGTTTCAAAAGTTGATACCAGACTGACACTGGTCCTAGCCAGGTTGTACAGGCCCTTACATATTTTGTAAGGTCCCAGCTAGGGTGTCCTCATAATCTTAAGGGTTTTCAAGTTCTCAAAAGGACCTATCTTTCAAACCTACCTACATTTTCAATACCTCCACCCTGCAGCCTTCTGGCCTACCAGCCTACCAGCCTTGACAGGTTCAAGAAGGGATTACATAGGCACATAGGCCAAACATTCTAGCAATTTGTGTGTAGTTTTTGGGTACATAAGAAATGTGAGAATCTTTCTTTTCCTTTTGTTTTTAGGTCTTCTTCTTGTTCACTTCTTCTGAGCATTAATCGTTACTCCACTGAATAAGTACAGCTAAACACAAACATTTGCTTGCCTGGTTGCTTGCTTCTTGTTTTCTTATTTTTGGCTGATCTAGTGATGATGAGTTGCAATGTTTGCCAGATGCACCCAACAATGACAGAGCATGAAAGGAAAAAGCTTTGCCGAGTTATGGACTGCCAACGACTCTCACTGGATGCATGCTTGCATGCAGCTCAAAATGAGCGTCTTCCTCTCCGTGTCGTCGTTCAGGTAGTTTGGCTCTCCATCTTTTTTTTCCCTTCATCACAATAGGACTAACATTAATGAATTTTGCATAAATTGCTAGGAACTGGGATTCATAGTTTCAGTGGAGCAAAATACAAACCAGAAAAACTAGTGATCAAAGAGATGGTAAGTAGTTAGTACCTATTGAACATTGGAGTGTGGAGCTTTTTATTTTGCAGGTCCTTTTCAGTGAGCAAGTAAAGCTCAGGAATGCCATCACTGGCAATAGTTCACTTGAGAGGAAAACCCAACACCACCACCACCATATTGATGTTGGCTCTCCTTCAGTTCATGAACCATCATCATCACAGGCAGGCTCTAATCCCCACATTCTCGTACCCAGATTAGATGGCTTAAATATGGGTCGTGTGTCACTGGAGGAGAGCTGGCAAAGTGCGCGCATTGAAATCAAGGCACTGCACCATGAAATTGCAACATTGAAGTCCAAGTTCTCAGAACTGGAACATGAACATTATACAGGCATGTCACAGCAGGTATCATCATCAACCATCATCATCAGCTCTTACTTTGTCTTCTTCCCACTTTGTCTTCATTGGAATGAAATGCATAAAACTTCTCTTACATCCTGTCAAAGCCTTGAAGACTACAATTAGTTCTGTACATCCTTTTGAACATGTGATTGAGTGTAGTAACATACCCAAAGAAAATGTAGGGGGGTGATTCTGAGTAAATTCTGGAGGAGTGAATAGTTGTAAGGATGTTGCACTTTCTTTCCCGAAAAATGCAAAGAAATCCTTCTGCTTGATTTTGAACTTGTTTGAATTTGATTGATGTTGTGACCAGATGGAGAAGCCAAAGAAATTGAGAAACCTATCCGCATCAGGAGGATGGACATCTGGTTGGAGAATTCTTAGTAGTCATATCAAGGCAGCACCAGTGGCATCTAACACCACACGCAAGCAAGGGTCTGGTCACCCAAGCAGGGATGACTACTCAAGTGCTCCAACTTTTGTGGCCTCAACTTTCACAGGCCACAATTCCTCTGCAACTACAACTACTACTACTGCCATTGAGCGCCGGAGATCACATTCCATAGCATCAACTGTCTCTGCCAAAGGATGGCGAAATTCCATCTCTTAGTCCAAAGCTCTGTATCCACCCTAACTCATTGCTAGGAAATGCAGTAGTATTACTCCAGGTTGCAACTTCCTGTCAACAGCCAGTCTTTGGGTCTTCTCAAGAACACGATCAGATTGACCTCCATTGTTGTAGTTGCGGGCTGTAAATTATCTGGGGGACACAAATCATAAGTGAAGTGACTGGGGATCTAGAATTGCTTCAGGGAGGAAGAATGGCCTGATTCCAAGCTATCTCCATTCAAAACCCTTGAAGAGCGGGGCCTGAGACTTTCTCCACTTGAAAGGGACCAAGAGACTTTCTCCCTGCTCATCAAGAGAGAGACATTCAATTGCAACTACTTTCCTGAAACAATGTTAGATCCCAAATCCTTCTGCATTGGTAAGTTTTTTCCCCTTTGATCCAGCAACCCAACTGACTGGATGTCAGGGATTCAAAAGCGTAAAACACCTGCCACATAAAAATTACTTAACTTGCCTCATCTTCTGAAACATAACAGATGATTGGGTTAGTGTGCAGGACCATATGTTTAATATGTCCATTCACGAAAGTGGAAATCCATCCAGTTGAAATAGGAGAGAGTTCGGGAGCACCTTAGATTTACTTCATAGCAACTCTTTGTATGACACCAGAGACACTGAGAAGAACCAATTATAGTATTGACTCTGCTGGTTGTTATCTTCACAAAAATTGCAAAAACAAACAAATGGGTGTGATGCTTTTTCCAAATGAGTATTATCTCCATCTGCTTTGTTATGAAAGCAGAAATGACCTGCACACCTAAATACCAGTTGCTCCAAAGTTTGCAGGTTGTCTTCAGAAACTATCAATCTGGTTGTGGGTTTTGAAAGCTGAAGCTCCTAGGTTGGCAGGTTGTCTTCAGAAACTATCAATCTGGTTGCAGGTTTTGAAAGCTGAAGTTCCCAGATTCGCAGGTTGTCTTCAGAAACTATCAATCTGGTAGCAGGTTTGGAAAGCTGAAGCCCCCAGATTCACAGGTTGTCTTCAGAAACTATCAATCTCATCATGGGTTTTGAAAGCTGAAGCTCCTAGGTTGGCAGGTTGTCTTCAGAGACTACCAATTCTGGTTATGGGTTTTAAGCACTTCTTCAGCAATCGGTGTGCTAGGGATCATATCCTGCAATTTATATATCACAAAAGTAAGATGGCAACTTGCTCATGGAGTATGAGAAAATACACTCATATCCATCCTTTAGGACTCCTACATTTTGCAGATATGTTGATTGATATTTCGGTCATTAGGTCAATTGATCACATGTGATTGGTCCTAGCTTTGAGTTCTCTCATATATGTAATTTTGCGGATGATATGCATCATGACACATGAAAATGAGCCATAAGAGGGAAAGATAAAAGAGATGAAATGGTTGGTCTCTCAACATAGGGGACCACCAAGAACCAATCAATGAGCAGCAAAGCAGCAGCAGCAACAAGTGACCATTTTTCTTTTTCTTGGGAAAATGAGAGAAATATATATGTGTGTGTATAACTGAAACCAATACAAAAGTGAGCTCAAGAAGCACTTGATGGAAGACAAACCTGAAGCTGCTTTTATGAAGAAGCCTTTGTATGCTGCTGCTCTCTGCTTGATTCTGATATGCTTCTCAATGTCCCTGCTATCTTTTTACAGTCATACTCCATAACCTTTATCCAGTTCTCAAAATCACCAATCTCCTGCAATTTATTGAACACCATAAGACAAAACCTCAGTTGGATCCAAAAGCTGCAGCCATGAGTGTCTCTGAGATTTTCCAGATTTCTTCAACTGCTCTACTATCCTTTGCGCAGAAGATCACAATTGACAAATGGATTCAAGCATTTTGCAGCCTACAAGACTGGCAATCTTTCAGGCTGTGGGTTTTTTTTACATCAACCACAATCTTTTTTTGGGGTGCAAAAAAGAAATGTGGATGGATAATAGAAATGTTGAGAAAAATTCAGGTAGAATTCCTCCATCTTTGAAGGACAAATATAGCAATGAGGGTCATGTTGTTTGTGATGATTCCAGTTTTTGTTACCACCCAAAGAATCAACTCAACATTTACACATAGCATCATTTCTTTCTGAAAGGGATTGCTGTTTTTATCTCAGCTTTTGCACATCTTGTGCATGTTTCTTTTCTTTGCACAAGAACATGCAAAAGAGAACAGAAAGAAAACACAAAAGCAAAAACCCTGAAGACATCCAAAGAAACCATATCCTGAAGAAATCAGTCAAAAAATTAGAAAATAAAAAACATAAAGAAATCCATGAAGAAGCGACCATATCCTGAATATATCAGTCAAAAACAAACAAAAAAATGAATAACCCTCAAGGAAGAAATCCACAAAGAAATCATATTCCTGAAGAGATCAGGAAAAAAGAACACAAAAGGAATGAAACCCTGAAGAAATCCACAAAGAAACCATATCCCAAAGAAATCAGTAAAACATATCCTAAGGAAATCAATCAAAAATAAAATAAAGAATAACCCTCAAGGAAGAAATCCACAAAGAAATCATATTCCTGAAGATATCAGGAAAAAAGAACAAAAAAGAAATGAAACTCTGAAGAAATCCACAAAGAAACCATAAAACATATTCTGAAGAGATCAGTCAAAAACGTAAAAGCAAAAAACCTGAAGAAATTCACAAAGAAACCATATTCCAATGCAATCAGTAAAACATAGATCCTGAAGAGAACAGTAGAAAACACAAATGAAAAACCCGAAGAAATCCATGAAGAAAACCCATATCCCAAAGAAAGAGTCTTAAAGATCTATTTGGCAGCAGAAAGAACACAGACTAAGGGAGAGAGAAAGAGAGATAGAGAGAGGAGGAAAAGGAATACAAATGGTAGGAGGAGAAATTGTGTGCTGCTGACCTTGAGAGCAGAATCAAAAGTATGGATAACATTGAGCCACTGAGAAGTTTGCTTGGAGAATCGTTGCACTGTGACGCCCATGGATCGAGCTTCCATCTCAATTTGCTTCTCATTAACAAACACTTCTTGAACACCACCATTGATGCTCTCCACCAGCAAATCTGACACTACTGCTGCTGCCTCCAATGCCGCTTTCTTGGATGTCTCTGTGTTGGATGCCCAATACAGAAGAATCACAATCAATCTGTGAAATCAATCTCAATCAACATAACCTCCAGCCACAAATAAACCCCCCCCAAAAAAATAAAAATACTGAAGTCCTCAAACCCTAATCTGGAGCTTGCAAAACCTCACATCAATCAATCTTGCATCCCTTTGTCTTGGATGCCCAAAACAGAAGAATTGCAATCAATCTATGAAATCAATCTGTGATCAACATAACCTCTAGCCACAAAACAAACCCCCCCCCCAAAAAAAATTCACGGGGTGAAACATCCCCAACCCCTAATCTGGAGCTTGCAAAACCTCACATTAAGCTTGCATCCTCTGTCTTGGATGCCCAAAAGAGAAGAATTGCAATCAACCTATGAAGCCAATCCTTGATAAACATAACCTCCAGCCACAAAACAAACCAAAAAAACTCACAGAGTTAAGCATCCTCAATCCTCAAACCCTAATCTGGAGCTTGCAAAACCTCACTTCAATCTTGCATCCCTCTTGCATGGAGCTTGGAACAGGGGACCGAGGAGTTTGTTGGGAGAAAAGAAAGGCATGCAAACAGAAAAATTGGTCGTGAAGAATCAGCATACCAGAGTTGCAGAAAACACATTTGCAAAAACAGGTAGAAGATGGGAGCTTTAGGGATGAAAGGAAGAGAACAAGAGGAGGAGTAGGAGGAGGAGGGGACATACGAACACGGTCTCGAAGATGAGCAGAATGATGAGCATGTTGTTGCATCATGTTGGCAAAGGATGCTTCCAAACCTTCTTCCATCTCTCTCTATACTCCAAACCCCCAGTCTCTGTTGCTGTTTTTCTTCTCTTGCTTCTTGCTTTTCCCTGGATTAGATTTTCTCTCTGGGACTTATTGCTGCTGCTGTTCTCTGTCTCTGTCTCTCTCAGCAAAAATCAATCTGGAGCAGAAAGGAAAAAAAAATCTGTATCACAACCCACATCAAAGCTCTGGCTCCAATGAAAAGAAAGAATCCTCCTCCTCCTCCTCCTCTCCTTGGGTTCTCTCCGCAGAACTACAAAACCTATCTGCAAATCAAACCTGGAACAACAACATCTGCAGCAATCATGGAATGTAGGATTGGGGTGGGCCGTGGCAATCATAATCTTGGTGGCGAGGGCGTAGAGTTACAGGAACCCAGAAGAAGCAGAAGAAACGGTGGAGGAGCGCCAGCGGATTCATTCCCACTCTTTTTGGAGCGTTTAGGGTTTGGGATTTCTCTTTTATGCGTTGTTTGATTCTTCGGATTTCTGGTTGTGGGGGTCAGGAGTGTGTTGGGTTTCCGATTTTTGCTTGTGGGTCGGTACTCTTTGAGTCTTATATCTTGTGTTTCGTTCTTCTGGACTCCGGATCTCTCTCTCTCTCTCTCTCTCTCTCTCTATACCCCAGGTTT
>Ga0209208_10013161_pt1 | contig 10373 bp, 3 predicted proteins | sample S1TSphfallax_3_FD_187694 | JGI IMG/M metagenome (GOLD analysis project Ga0209208, IMG submission 187694) | Host-associated microbial communities from peat moss isolated from Minnesota, USA - S1T2_Fd - Sphagnum fallax MG (SPAdes) (version 2) | ecosystem: Host-associated > Plants > Peat moss >... | reverse complement strand
CTCCAAAGATACCAAATTTGGAAGAATTGTTTTTAAAAATTGTAATATATAATCAAAGAATGGGTTCCAATTTTTGTTTTTCTTTTCTTTCCGCCCACCCCCCCCTAATTTTGTGATATTTTTCAAGTGGTGACCATCCATAAAAATATTTTGCCAAATTTGAAAATATTCAAGATATGAAAATAAACATTTTAAGTAGCTTCTCATGTTGCAAGTAGTTGTGGTGATTTTTTGCAATTTCTTTTCAATAAAAAGAGATTTATCAAAAAATGAAAAAAATCACCACAAAAAAATCACTAGTTTCAATAGGTTACAAAAATATAGGAATTTTTTTCAAATTTTGTACTTTCTTCTTTAGCATGTAGCCAATATAAAGTTGATTCCCCTTTTAAATACTTTAATTTCCCTTTTTACTAAGAAGTATGGTTAGTTAAAGAAGTATGAATAAACACATATGTAAGAGTAGTTTGACCATTGGCTTGCATAATATATTTTAAAAATTAAGTAAAACATTTAAGTGAAAGTTCTTTAAAGGTAGGTCACAAAATACTATCCTTCATTTCTAGTGTCAAATTCTATATAAAAGTTTAGATATGTTAATATTAATTAATTGAAATTTGACAATGAATTATGGATGTATGACAAGTTAAATATATGATTTATAAGTTGCCAAAATTTTATTTTTAGTCTTATGACTCAAAAATTGTTGCATTATAATACTATGTGAGAGTTTTATCTTTAAAAAATCCCATAAATATATCATAAATAAAGATTTCAAGACTTTTTAAGAATCCATTAAGTAGTAAAAAGATTAGTTACAAACACATTGTTGTGTTTTTGTATCCCATATTTTTGATGTTATCATCTTTTATTTTGGATTTTGACATCATAATTATTAATACATAATGAAAAGCTTCATGGAAAAAGCTTACAAGATTCTAACAATGCATTCATGTTGAAACCATAAAACCTCCAAATTTAATTAATGGTCACACCAAAGATGGCTTTTCAAAAAAAGAATGCAACCAAATGTATTTGACTGACAATTGAATTGTTCATATATGCACCAATTTCATAACATAACAGTAGTTTAAAACACAATCCACCTTTAATTGCATGTTTCAACCACAAAATCTTCTCCAAATATTTTTAAAGTTAGATTAAAAATGTGTTGCAATGAAAGTTATGAAATTGTTACTACTTTTTACATTGTACTATGAACACACCTTTTATACTAATGATCATTTGGTTTGAAATTTTCGTAATGTTCATAAGGAAGAAACTTTGTGTAGGTTGAAAGGGTTTTATCATATTTCATTCATTTGCAATTTTGATTCAATTGAGATTTTAATCTTACTTTAAATAATAAAAATATCAACATGTTTAAATCAAGGGCATAAGCATGCTAAAGCATGCTTAAAAAAAAATTCCGAAAATTGTCGCAATGATAGTTAATTTGGGGTAAACATTTAAGAAAAACCTATTCAAAACCTCTTTGAATTTCATCATGAGATTGTGGGCCCTTACATTGAGTTTATGGAAAGTCACACATGGAGTTTGAAGAATTTTAATATATGAAAAATGCATGGCAAGTACATGTTCTAATTGAATTGGGTGGTCTTTCAATTTTTCAAAAATTATACATTTACATTAAAACTTTGATAGATTATGATCATAATATGAAAATGTTGAAAATATATTAATACATTGTAAAATTCCATCAACTTGAAAATATCAAAATCTAATTAAAGTCCTATTTTCATATACAAAATATGTGGTTTTTCAATAGTATGCAATGAAGTTTTAAAAATTCTTCTTATTGACCATTGGAATAAGAAGCAATTCATAATTTCAATATATACTAAGGTTTAATTTATGAAAAATTTCCAAAAAAAAACAAAAAAATCCCCCAATGGCATATTTTACTACATGTTGAACCCATAAATGAAATGATCTCAAAGTGCAATTGTGTTAAAACCTAAGTCAAATTAATATAAATGTAATCTTGGCATAGACCTTGTGTATTTTGCACCTTTATATTCATTGAATTTTTTCCACTTGTCACATATTCAAAAAGTTAAAAAAACAATATTTGGGTATTGAATGTATTAGGTACTTATCAACAAATTCTCAAAAATAATTGGTAGTATCACTGGTCACATGTGTATTTTTCTAATTAAAAAATGACTTTCCCTCAGCATACTTAAAAAATTATCTCATAAAATTTTCTAGGTTATTGGAACTCTAAACGTGCCCTAGCCACATATTGCACAAAATCACCACCTTATAAAAAGAAATTTTATTTAAATGGGTTGGCCCTTCCATCAAAATTACTAATTAATTAAACTACATGTATTTTGAAAACCTATATATGTTTGAAATACTTTGAAATATGTATTTTCTATTATGACCTAAATTCAAACTTTGTCAAAATTCAAATAGCCACTATTCACACACATAATGCAACCTAAAATAGCCAAATACACCATGCTTCCAAGATGTAGAAATTAGTTATATGTTTAAATTTTATTTTATTTTTTATGTAGCTAGTCAAAACATGGTTGGCATGTAATTGTAGTTATGACTTTAATTACTAATACTAGGGTTTTTTAATCCACAAATTTTCTCCTAATTTTGACCTGAAAAATATGATTTCAACCTATACAAAAGATTTTCCATGCAAAAGAATGGTAGAATTTCATCAAATTTTGAAGATTTTTTTTTTCTAAATACTAGATTTTAATGATAAGTTCCAATAAGTAGCCAAGAATATAGAAGGTATCTATTTTTTCCTACTTTCATATCCAATATGTAACCAAATTTGGCTACATTATATTCTGGATGATCACACTTTGGTTACATCACCCAATCCTTCAAAAAACCTTCGTTGTTGGTCGAAGCACACAATTGTCATTTAGACCACTTTGAAGACTCCTTAAAAGAACATTGGACTTAGGTAATTATATAGTCTTTGCTTAGAGGCATGGTGGAATAGAAGTGTAGTACTTTGTACAAATCCTTATTTTGTGACCTTCATTTTCTAGCTTATGGTTTTTATTGTTCTTTTGGAACATTGGAACTTGCTAATTGAAGCACAGCCACCACTTAGGCCACTTTCAAGACTCCTTTTAAAAAAATAGTAGAGCCAAATAATTGTTTTGTCCTTGCCTAAAAGCATGGTGGCATAATAGTGCAATACTTTGTACAAATCCTTATTTTGTGACCCTCATTTTCTAGCCTTCTAGTCTTTATTGTCCCTTTGGAATGTTGGAGCTAGTTTTTGCTTAACACCATTCAACAATGATTATAGTCACACTCCTACATTTGGACTATGTCTATTTGCATCATGTACTATGGGATCAACTTGGTAAAAGGTGGAAGCATGGTATTAACTGAACACAAAGGTATCCATTTATCACTTTTATACGTGTCATGCATATAAAAACATGCAAATAACATCAAAATGGGTGGAAATATAGTTGAAAAATCATCATGGATTTTTATCGAACTTATGTGAATGTACTTTAAAGATTAAAATCAAATGAATTTTTAAAGTACATCAAAAGTGGACAAACCAATCCTTGGGTGGTACTCTTAGGAACCACTTAACCAATATTCAAGTAAAGGTGGATCCAATTTAATTAATTAAAGAAATTTAATCTTTTTAAATTGTGATTTTTATTGTTGACTTGCACCACATGCATTCACGTTCCCCACATATGTATACACTATGGAAAATGGTAAACATCTAAATAGGCTCGTTTTTTAGCCTTCCTATCATTATTGTCCTTTTGGAATATTGGAACTAGTTTTTGTTTAACGCCATTCAACAATGATTCTAATCATACTCTTACATTTGGACTATGTATATGTGCATCATGTATTATGGAATCAACTTGGTAAAAGGTGGAAGCATGATATAAAGTGAACACAAAGGTATCCATTTATCACTTTTATATGTGTCATGTGTATAACATGCAAGTAACATCAAAATGGGTGGAAATATAGTTAAAAAATCATCATGGATTTCTATTGAACTTATGTGAATGTACTTTAAAAACTAAAATCAAATGAATTTTAAAAGTACATCAAAAGTGGGCAAATGAATCCTTGGGTGGTACCACTAGGAACCACCTCACCAATATTCAGGTGAAGGTGGACCCAATATAATATAATTAAATAATGTTTTTTTTTAATTGTGATTTTTACTATTGATTTCGACCAAATGCATTTTGTGTTTCCCACATATGAATACACTGTGGAAAAATTGTAAACATTTACATAGGCTCATTTTCTAGCCTTCTAGCCTTCTAGTCTTTATTGTCCCTTTGAAATATTGGGGCTGGTTTTTGTTTAACACCATTCAACAATGATTCTAGTCATACTCCTACATTTGGACTATGTATATGTGCATCATGTACTATGGAATCAATCTAGTAAAAGGTTGAAGCAAGGTACATTAAGGGAACACAAAAGGTATTTATTTATCACTTTTATATGTGTCATGCATATAAAACATGCAACTAACATCAAAATGAATAGAGAAAAAATCATCGTGAATCTACTTTTAAAACTAAAATCAAATGAATTTTAAAAGCACATCAAAAGTGTGGAAAGGTTCTTGTTGATATGAGTCTCAAATTTGTTATTGGTTTGATGATTAAAACAACCATTAAATATTTCATCAAAAATTTACATATGAAATTTTTTTATTTGAATTTGGGCTAGTCTAGATGATTTCATATTATCAAAATCCTGAAAATACATGTCCACTTTTGGTCCACCCTCTTGAACTTTCATCCATTTATATGTAGGTCTGGGTTAATTTTTTTGTAGAAGATGCAATGTTTATAAAAGGCACTCCACATTATGATGGTTCAACTTTTGATTGGTTGGCTTTAATGATTAATTTAAAATGACTTTTCATTTCATACTTTCCCATTTTCCATGTTTATGGGTATGGGGATTTGGAAACAATTATACACCATGTTAGATAAACATTATTACAAGCCTAAATGGGGGGTATGGGTGAAGTTATTATTACATACATCTCCTTCCTATATTATACCTACCTCCTATATGGACTTATAGAAACTTAACCTTAAACTTATTTAAGCCAAAAAAAATGTGAAAACTTTGAAATTTCAATAAGCCATAATCAATGTGTAATTCACAACCTTAGGGTGATTGGGAATTCACTAGTATAAGGCAACTCCAAATACAAAAGATATGATATTTGGGTCTAAACGACATTTAACAAGCTAATGTGTTTACTTTGCATTTAGGACTATTGTCATTTTTGGTCCTTTTGCCAAAGAAACATGTTTTCATAAAGTGGAATTTTCAAATGAATTTTTTTGAATTTTTTTATTTATTATATTTATAGTTGCCCCTATATGTCATATGTTTTTTTACAATCAATTTTGAATAAATATTTGTGAAAATGTATAAATTTTGTTCAATTTTGTGTTTCATCTTAAAAAATTGTCACAGTTTCAAATCATACCAAAACATGTTAACATTTTTAGGTTTTGATAAACACAAAGTTGAAAAATATGAAAATTTGAGTGTTTTTTACATGTGTCTAATAGTACCCTATTAAGTTACAAAAAAATTGAAGATAAAAAAAATTGTTTATGAAAACTAAGGAGCCTTTCGTGAAATTATAATGTTAAACCACAACTTTCCATGTTTCACATGCTATTAAACTGGCACCACATAGACATATGTAACAAGAATTGTAGAAAAAATGACATTTTCATATCAATTTTGGTTCGTTTGAACTCACCTATACCCACTTTGGCAACAACCACCAAGTTTTCATAGGTGAAAACTTTTCATAATTTGGAAAAGAATGATAACTTTTTCTTTCCCAATAGAGGAAATAGCAAATTTTATGGCCTACATATCATGACTCAAAAAGGATACAATAAACACATGTGAGAATTTACATTTGTATAAAGGAATAAAAACAAAAGTTACATATATTAAAAATTCCTCTATGTACACAAACACTAAGATGATGTTTGAATGAAAAACTTGCACAAGTAATAAGTTTCATTGTCATGAAATTGAAAGGGATAAGGATAATAATTCAAAAACATGAATAGTCCCTTCATAAAAACTCTTCATAAAGTTATGTCTAACTTAATCTAAGTATTGAATTATCATGGACAACATTTTCTTGAAATGAAAATATTTAAAATTAGTTTGTTGAATCTTTACTTGTGCAATTGCATGACAACATATGTCATGTTGAGGCTTTGGAAATGTCATGTAGAAATCCTTGCCTTCCACCTTTTATTGAAGATAGTGACATCAAATTTCAATATGTTTCTAGTGTGATCATGAAAGCAAGGATATAAAATCAAAACAATACTAAAGTAATTATCACAATGAAGTGAAAGGGCTTTAGATTGTGGAAATAGTATGTCCTTGAAAAGATGACAAAGCCACATCTCTTCTTTGTAGCAAAGTCAACATATAGATACTTGGACTCTATAGATGAGACACCAAATTTTTTTTGTTGTCAACTTTGTCAAATTTACCACCCCTTGGTCTCAACCAAGTAGGAAGATATACTTAAAGGTCAATGATTTATGAAACTTTCGGTCTTTAGCCCAATTAAAAATTGTCCAACTTCATCATGGTAATGTAACAAATGTCCCATGTACTTGTATGTTTCATGTAACAAAAGACTCATTTAACAACAACCTAGTGCAAAGGACCATGATTGGCCACAAATTAGGGACAACAACCAATTTAACATGTATGCAAGTTCCAACCAAGCACTAGTGACCAAGTACATGAGGAGTTACAATTGACATTCACATAATATGCAAGTACATGATACATCTTACATTTCAAATTGGTTTACAAAGTGAGTGGATTCAAGTTTCTATGAATTTAGCACTACAAGGCATGGGTGTAGATCTTTCTTACAATCAAACATGTGAGAATTTGTAAGGAGATCCAAGATATATTTTTCTTGGGTGAGCAAGTTTGATTTTATCTTCCTATCACACAACATGTGAATATTGAGGCAATAATAAAATCACTACTATCAATCATGGCTCCTTGGCCAATTTTAACATGGATTTTTCAAGGTATTCAAAGTTAATAAGTTAAATAAACACAAAGTCATCAACATATAATCTAAAAAGGATAAAAGTTCCATCTTTTATTCATCAAATATAAACATTAGGATCTCTCCATGATATTTATTATATCCTATATGCAAAAGGTGAGTATTTCATCATTCATGCCACATATTCAAAGACAAGTTTGTTTCAACCCATATATGGTTTAATTCAATAGTCTACACATTTTCATCTCCTAGCCAAAATTTATATACCCAAGTGGTTGTTGCTTGAAGATTTTTTCATTCAAGGAACATGCTTTGAACATCCATTTGATGTACACAAAATAATCATAAATTGTAGTTAAAACAATGAGAATGCGTAATGCGGTGATCTTGACCACATGAAATAAAGTTTCTCCATAATCAAATCATTCCATTTGACAGAACAATATTGCTACAAGTTGAGCCAAGTGTATGTTGCAAGTGTTCCATTAACATGATATTTGTACTTGAAAAGCCATTTGCAAGTAAGTATAGAATAATTGGGAAATAGAAGCTCAAATTTTATGTCTTAAAGGAAGTCACCTTTTTCTATATTTTATGAGACAAAAAGGTACTTTTGGTATGTTATGAAATAATAAAATAATAAAATAATGTGCTATATTAAAATTGAAAATATTTTAAGTATATTATATAGGTATATTTTCATAATTTAAGCACCCCATTTATATTTAAATATATTTTATATTTTAGTTAGTTTTTTTCTACACACAATAATTTGGAAAAAATGAAATGGACTTTATCCCTTAGTCCATGTGTATTATCAAACATCAAAAACTAATATTCAAGGGATTTCGACATTGTGTAGGATTAGGTTTGGATATCCACAAAAGAAATTGGATCATCAACTTAAAACATAACAGCCTATGCAAAGGACTCATGTTTGGCTTATATGAAATCCATATCATTGTATTTAGTGAAAATATATTGACCTTTTGTTGATTGTGGAGATGTCTAAATCTAGGTTGGATTTAAGGGAATGGTGTTGACATGTATGAGAATTGACATCACCAAGGTATGGAGATAAATATCATCAAGATTATATGTGAGAGAATCTTGACTAGTAGGCAATTCAACGGTGGAGAAGAGAGGTTGTTTAGGAGTGTTTGGGCTTGCATGTTGCAATATTGTGATGGTGGAGAGGGTGGAGGAGGGCCACCTTAATTAGGAATTGGAATAAAATCATTTTCAAAATAGTAGGTATGGTCTTGGTAATCCATTAATAAAACCATAGCTTGTTCATCAAAGATCACATCATGACTAAATAATAATCTCCATGCAACTATGTTATATAACCTATAACCCTTCACATCAACACTTTCACCGTAGCCAATTTGAAGTTATGGACATACAAATGAATTGATTTCAATTCAAGTTTTCATCGCATGTCATCATGTTCATTTGCAACCAAATATTTTGAAATTATGGAAGCTTGACTTCTTACCCAACATTCATATGTAGTTTGTCCTTTAAGCATGCATAGAGGATCAATTTTGAAGCTAACATGTTGTAACAATTACCTCTCCTTTAAAAGATTTGGGCAACTTGTTTAACTCCAACATGTTTTTGATAGATTCCATTAATATTATTTTTCTGGTTCAAAAACTCCATTTTGTTGTAGAAGGTAATAATTTGTAAATTCCCAAGCTAAGACAAAATAAATTGAAATTTTTGATGATAAATTCACCACCATCATCAAATCAAAGCATTTTGATTTTCTTATCAATTTCATGATTTTTCACACAAGCTTATGGCAAATGAAATAAACAATGATAAATCTAAAATACTCATTAATAAAAACAATGAATTGATGTTTGCATGGGACCATAAAGGTCTAACATGTGTAGCAATTCTAATAATTTTGTTGACTTTGAATTGGATTCAAAAGGAAATTGATCACCTAGTATTTACCAAGGATGCATCCTTTAGATAATGGAAGGTTCATTGTTGCCGCACCAATCCCCATAACCATTTAGGAACTTTGCATTTGTTTGATGGGTGTAAATAGGAGGATAAGAACTAAACCCACCTACTTCGATTTGCTTCTTTTACAATATTCTCAAAATATCTTAGGAATATTTTGATCAAAAGTTGAAAAAAATTTAATTTGACTAAAAACATGTCATGTTTAAAAAATCTTCCTAAAATTAAAAGTCCTTGTAGTGCTTAAATGTGTTGGTTACAACTTTGGCTCCTATTAATGTGATGACATTTAGGTAATGCCTCAATTGATGATGCAATAAGATATTTTGCAAGGTTAGTGTTTTATTGGTGGCACAAAGACTTGACCTAGGTAGCATCAAAAGTGTTGGACCTTGCAACATAGTACACACCAAGTGGACATGGATTGCCTTCTTGTTGGCAAGGGAGGAAAAATTTCTTACCATTCTAATCCAAGGATTTGGTGGTACTATGATTAGTAAAGAATTCCATGTTGTTATGTCCTTTGTTGGTTTTTACTAACAAAGAGTAGGTTCTTGATTGAAATGTTGGCACATGCATCATATATATTAATTCAGTAAGTCTGTCTGTGACGGGGGTTTTGGGGGGTGGGGGAGGGAGAGGCCGGTGAAGCAGCTGGCGACCGGTGTCAGTCTGTGACAGGGGTTGGACCACCACGGTTTCCGCACCGGCCAGGTGTACAAACTAGGACCTGATCTCCACAAAGCATCGCAGCCATCCAAAGGGAAGGAATGACGGTCGGATCGCATCCCTCTCCCACCGCACCAGAGGCGGATATAAAAACCTTCCCCTCCCCCCCCCACTACCGAAAAAATCGGCAGTTATATAGAGGAACGTGTTTTCGAAAATTTCCAAAACTTTCGAGAACCAAGGTTCAAAATGTCAAAACTGGGGTTTTGGGTTTTCTCAGCCCCGTCGGGTAAAGGAGTAAATACCCGGACTGATAACCTGAGGGTACACGCGGTTGGTCCTGATACCCGCACAACGTCGGTCGGGACCACTGCGTTAAGTCACAATATTGTTTTTATTTGTGGGGATATAAATGCCTTAGGGTGGGACCCACGAGTGTTATTTTGGGAAAATTTCCGATTATGGCGACCAAACAGAGCGTTCGGGGTGGCTGGAGTGGTGTAGCCATGGGTGTTTGAAGGTCACGGGTATGAAAACATGCGTGTTCAAAGGCTTTTGGCACAGGGCGGAGCCAACGTTGCGGTCGATGCCCAACAACAGCAAACTTGGGCAGACTATTTGGAGCGCATTGGGGAGGGCA
>Ga0209208_10013159_pt1 | contig 10374 bp, 4 predicted proteins | sample S1TSphfallax_3_FD_187694 | JGI IMG/M metagenome (GOLD analysis project Ga0209208, IMG submission 187694) | Host-associated microbial communities from peat moss isolated from Minnesota, USA - S1T2_Fd - Sphagnum fallax MG (SPAdes) (version 2) | ecosystem: Host-associated > Plants > Peat moss >... | reverse complement strand
AATTCTCCCTATTGTATCTTGCCGGGTACTCTGCTTCCTATATTCTATGAATCCTTGTGTGACTTTGTGTCAATGACAAATTGTTTGCTCTTGTCATCATGTCGTAACTTGTGTCACAATGCCGTAATTTGTGATTAGCAATCCCTATCCTTGTCGTGGCATCTACTTCCATGAAAAGGTTTTTTTTTTTCTTTTTTTTCTTTTTTTTTGGTGCCATGGCTCAATTTAGAAATTTTCACTTTCATGCTATTTAAATGCAATATACTTCATTGAAAGTACTCTTTCGAAGTCACCGTCAAGGTTTTTTTTATAAAGGATTTTGTGATGTAGCCAAAGTGCATTTGTCCATAAAACAATTTAGCTTAATTTTCCTTATGTGAGATATGAAAGTGGGGAATTTTTTTTATTTTTTTTAAAATCCATTTTCTTGGCTACATACCAAAACTTATCATAAAAATCTGGCAATTTGGAAAAAAAAATTCTTTGAAACCTGAAGCATTTGGGCTATCTTTTCTATATAAAAAACCCTTTGTGTAGGTCAAAATTTGGCAAAATGTCACCATATTGCTCTGGGTGGAAGATGCTCTTAAGCTCTCGTAAAACTAAACCCAACTAATAACTAACTAACCCTGAGAATGAAGAGTCTCATCCAAGGATGAGAATAATGTAGTGATGACTAACCCTCATGAATGTAAATGAATACCTGGATGTTTGTTGAGGAGGGGATGAATGAATAAATTTTAACAACTCAATATTATTAGCTGGGTCTTGTTTGTTAGGCTTGTTTTCTTTCATTTGTCAAATGTTTGGATTATAAGTATGTGTTCTGTGCAGTCCTGTAAAGCATGATACCACATTATGATGTTAATTAAAATCCATTACATGGATTCATAAGAACCCATCCATATGAATGGTTCCAAAACTTCTTAATAAGCATGTAAAACTTAAATCATCATCATCATCATCATCATCATCAAGCTCTCCTGACACACACCAGGATGATGGCCTCCTGAGAGATAGCCTAACATGGGTTTGAACAGTTCAATGCTCTTAATAGGATGAAATTGCAGTTGTTTGGGGGACTACAATTTGGGCCCACTCACTCACCAGTGTGACTATTATTATAGCAATTTCAACAACCAAAATATGAAAGATGATTTGTTCACCCATCTTTCTTCTGAGCTTTGTTACTATGAAGTCAGATTCAAATTCCACTGGGTTGATGGGAATGGGGGGGATTTTGAAAGCTGTTAACCAATTTGACAAATTCATATTTTAGGTCAAAAACCCAACTAAGGTAGCTTGGCTCCTCTATATATTAAGATAAATAAATAAATAAATAAATAACTAAGATAGGTGTTTGTTTGTTTGTTTGTTGGCCTAAACCCTACCAAGGCAAGGATATTGTGTTTAGATTCATTATAGAGTATCGTAGCTTAAGGGATTTTTATAGGCCCCTAGGTAATAATAGGTCTATTTTTATATGAGGATTTTTGAAAGATGACATTTTGGCTTGTGTTGGAACTTGAGATTAGTTTTAGAGTTATAACATCTTGAAGGATTTTGGTTTTCTTTTAGAGTATTTTTTGAAGATTATATTTTTGCATGGTGAAATATTTGAGTTTCCATAATTCTTCTTTTGGCTTAAGATCCTTTTTAATGTAAATGGCAAGGCCATAGTGTGACACGCCCCTTATTTGATTTGTTGGAATGCGACCATTCCCCTACCCTCCCAAACTGTCAAACAGCAATCTTCCTTTTTGACACCATGAGAAACTCTTTGACGAGGCATTGTGCACATTTGTCATTCCACAATTTTTGGATCAAGGGAGCAAAAGTTATTGGAGTTAGGATAGTGATTTTTTGTCTTTGAAAATCAATTCGAAATCTTTTTTAATATTTTTTTCCACAAGAACTCTGAAGTTAAGCCCACTTTGACTTGAATAGTATTGGGATGGGTTAGGAGACAGTTTGAATACTTGGGCCAACTGTAGAAGGTCCCACTAGTAACTCATCAATGAAAAAGGAAATAGTTGTTGGAGGAAGCAGCAGAGTAGTTATGGCTTGTAAGGGATTTTATAGGGGTCCTAATTCTTGAAAAGTTAGATTGCAACCCCAAAGGACTCATAAATTTGCACCAGCTCAGAATTAGTCAACACTTCTTTCAAAGCTACTACAGTTGGGTAGGTATATGATACACTAGATTAAACTAGAGCTGGAGATGGAATGCATTTTTATTCACTTTAACTCACTTTCTCTTCCTTAGACCACATTCATCCAGGTTCTTCTGAAAACAACAATCAAACTTCTTCCTTATTAAGATTTTAATTATATCAACATAGTTGCCCTCTAACTTAAATGTAAGTTTTGAAATACTTGATAATTTCACCCTTAACAATTCATGCTTGTTTCTCTTCACTTGAACAAGTCATTAACTAAAGTATGGAGTCCCTTCAAAACGTGATGTAAAGTACATATTCCAACACACATCCTATCTAGAATTTTATTGAAACGGATGATCCCCCTTCATTACACTCACATCCCCTTTGTTTGTCATTGGTCCAAGCATGGAAGATGGCTTGCAACCTTGTCATTCCCATCTCCAATATGAATTTGTCATCACCCTATTGCTCCTACATGTATTCATTTTTTTAAAGTATGCCCACAATAGTGAACATTGTATTTTAAACATGATGATGGTTATGATATGGCTTTTGCTTCATGCATTATTGATAAGTTGGATTTGATGTTTTAATCCATTCATCAATCAAGTCCATTGTAAAGGCCATCATTTTGATTAGGAGCCATGTATTTCAAATATGTATATAATTCAAATATAAGCATATGATTATCATATACATCCATGTAAGTGTCTAATTTTGGATGTGTAAGATTAAAGCACACAAAAAACAATTACCCAATTTTACATATTGTGTAAAACCATATAAAACAATGTAAATAAATAAACAAAAGAAAAAGTGCATATTGTCAACATTAGAGGCCTCACCATCATTCAAAACAACAAAAAGATCAAGTTGAGGACTTACAATTATAATTTGCTCAAAACTTGGTTTTTTCAACAATAAAACAACAACAAAACAATAGCATGTGCAATATAACAAGGGGTGGAGTTTGCCTTAAATAAGTCGTTGATGAAGTCAATTTTAAAAGTCATAAGATAATCACAATGCCATGACCTACACTTGTCAAAAAATGTAAATGAAAGTAACATGGAAGAACTCACTTTAAACTTTGATATGCAAAACCACAATATATTGAGTTACAATACAACCATAAGAAAAGGGACACAATGACAAAGAGGGTAAGGAGCTCACCTAAATCAAGTCGTTGTTGACATGCACAATAGATCAAAAAATTGCAAGATGACAACAACACCACTAGTTGTAGTTTTAAAGAAACCTATAGAAAGGAAAACAATCTTGGGGGAGTTCACAAGACCACAATGAAAGGGAATTTGCAAGGTATCATTCCTACATACCTAGTTCTTTATCTTCTCTCCTATCTACCTCATTTTTTCTTGGTCACTATCATTTGCCCCTTTTCCCTTCTTTTTTCATTCTTTCTTTTTTGAACCAATTCCATTTCCGTATCATTTTGAATCTTGGAGAGAAAACAAAACAAAGAATGAAACATGCATATTTAAAATAACAAGGTTTGTAATATAATGAAGGTATTACACCACAATTTACATTAACACTAGAAAAAAAAATATGCATGACATCATGGAAGTGTATTTAGAAATATATACACACACCATGCAAGTGTAAATGTAAAGCATAAAATATATTTCATAGAAAATGGAAGTGTATTTGTGTAAAAACTTGGGCATGTAAATGTAAATGAATTACATTTGCATTTTTTCACACATGTTTCATGACCATTTACACTTACATGGACAACACTAATTAAACAACATTAGATTCTTTCATTTTTAAAAAATACAATGAAATTTTATATTTTTTTGTTCAACAATGATGGGCTAGTGGAGAATGTTCAAGAATTATTCTCAATAAGAGGCGTGAATAAAGTTAATATTTTTCCTTTCCTAGGTTATTAGTTAACTCAAGTTTTTAAAAGCCATCCCTTGAACCTTTTTTAATGAGGAAGAAATGTTAAGCCTTCATTGAATGAATGAAAAATGGTTTGTAAAACTTCAAAACTACATTTTTTAAGAACATTTCCCTCAATGAATTAATGAAACTTGAAGGTAGCAATTTCCTTGGATGAATGAAAAAAAGTTGAAAACAACATTTTTATTGCGAATTCATTTTCTTGAAATTTAATGAATGACACAAGTGGTTGTGGGAGTCTTCAACACAAAACCCTCTTCCCCTTCCTTCAAACAAAAAATGAAAGTTTAAATTTATGACCATCACACAATCTTCTTTAGAACTTAAAATGGGCAAATTTGGGTAGGCAAGACCCCCAAAAAAAGTAAACAACACTTGAAGAAAATTGGCATTTTGCAACCATCATATGTAACTAATTTTTGACTAAGTTGCATAAAACAAGTCGCATGTGACATATCATACATATGATGTACATATAATATGTTTGTATTTTTCATCCATTCATATTCATACAACAAGTTGCATATGTAACTACATGTGCAATTAAATGATTCTTTTATGACACATGTCCATTTTCAAGCTAATCATTTAGTGACATGTGTCCATTTTAAAGCCAATATTTAATGACATGTGGCATCTTAAAGTCGATTTCACATTTATTGTTAAGTTAGTTAAGCAAATCTAGGTTGTTCGATATAAGGTTTATAAGATGTTAACATGTGGTACCTAGTTAAATAAGTAGGTAAATATATAAACCTAGGTAGGCAAGTAGGTGGCTTAAGTAGGTAGGTTATCAAATGAATGGGCCTAGGTAGTTATGTAAATCTTATCTCAAAAGGTAAATTTACAACATTTTATTAAAGAAAATTTGGGTTTAACATTTAAGGTCAAACATTTTTTTTCGTTCATCCCAATTGCCATTTGTTCTTTGAAATATAGCACCTAGAAATAAATAGTTTACAAGCTTCAAAACTATGACAACCAATATGGGATAAAAATTATAGCTACATTCTAGTTGCAACTTGGCTTAGACTAAAAAAATCAATTTGCAATTGAAGCTAAAGATCTTTGGTCATTGATTTGTTGTCTTCAAAAGCCTCAAAAACAAATTGTAGGATTTTTTGTTGTCCTTTGCTTAGACCAAAAACAAGTGACATGCATCATACCACAAAAAAAATGTTTTATGGTGATTACACCTATTGCATCCAAAACCAAAAAAATCATTCAAATTGGTTTTGAATTGAACAAGATATGTTTTTATGAAGTGAAGGGGTTCATTGTTTAATATAGGCTAATCAAACCAATTTGTAATTTGAAGCTCAAGATTTTTGGTCATTGTTATGTTGTCCTTGAGTTTCCATAAGATTTTGTAATTTTACACTTAGCGCATTCAAAATGAATGAACAAGATATGTTCTTTTGAAGTGAAGGGGGTCATTATGTAGTTTAGGTTAATAAAACCAATTTGCAATTTGACGTTCAAATTTTTTGGTCATAATTCTATTGTCTTTCAGCTTCAAAAGGATTTTGTAGTTCTACATTTAGCGCACTCAAAATGACAAAACTCGCTCAAATTGGTTATGAAATGAGTAGGATATGTTATTTTGAAGTGAGGGGGTCATTGTGTAGTTTAGGCTAACAAAACCAGTTTGCAATTTGAAGCTCGAGATCTTTGGTCATTGTTCTATTTTCTTTGAGCCTCAAAAAGATTTTGTGATTCTACATTTAACGTATTCAAAATGACAAAAATTGCTCAAATTGGTTTTAGAAATGAGCGAGATATGTTCTTCTAAAATGAAAGGGGTCATTGTCTGATTTAGGTTAATAGAATCAATTTGCAATTTGAAGCTCAAGATCTTTGGTCATTGCTCTATTGTCTTTGAGCCTCAAAATTATTTTGTAGTTTTACATTTAGCACATTCAAAACAACAAAAATCGTTCAAATTGGTTTTGAAGTGAGCACGCTATGTTATTTTGAAATGAAGGGGTCATTGTTTGGTTTAAACAAAGAAAACCAAATTGAGTTTTGGAGCTCAAATTTTTTTTTAACGTATTTGTATAAAATCAAATGTATGTATGCTATTGTATGTATGGTAGCATATATTCAAAATGTAAAAGTCGTCCATTTTGAAGGATGAAGCAAAAACCAACTATACCATAGCTATAAAGGTGACTGAAAATTATCTAAAATTCAAATGTAATTACACACGCAACCACTTGAGTTGCATGGGACAATTAGTAGTATCTAATTGCAAGTGGGTTGGTTGCAAACAACACGATTTCTTCTAGTGCAATGCAACCATTTAAAATGAAAATGAAAGGGTTTTAGGCCAAGAAAGTTGATGATGTTTATAACAACCACAATATTCACAATTTCTAAAGGAATTGCAGGAATCCTTTGGAAGTGAGAAGGTCTTTCAAATGGGAAAGGAAGTAGCAATGGATTGAGATTTTATAGTGGTTGTGACCATCAACACAGGTCTTATGAATGAAATAATGTTTCTAGTTTTGTAACGAGGCTAATGTGCAATTACCATTTCATTGAATGTGATAAACATACCAATTTTAACCATGAAATAACAAAGTTGAATAACTAAGCCACATTTTTAAATAAGTGCATGTCTTGGATGTTCAACTACATCTAGTGTGCTTCATATTGTGGTTAAGCCATTTTCAATTTGATTCCAAAACATTTGATATGTAATGAATGATGTACCATTATTGTTGAACAATTAAAGGAAAGCCAAACTAAGTTATTTGAATTTGGTTACAATGTTGGGCATTTATGTGATGGAAAATGATTACATGAATGAGGAACCTTGCTAAAGGATTTTAACCTAGTTTATAATTCAACATAAATATAAGTATATGGAATACAACTTTGATGGTCATGACAAAGGAACACCCAAGGGAGGGGGGCCCATTTGAATCAACCCAAACCCATAGCCTACCAAAAAAATATTACCACCATTAGGTGGTTGATAACACCATCTAATTCTCTTGACATCATGTGCATATAAATCGCATGATCTGGACCCCAAACTAATAAAAATAATCCAAGATTTCCTATTTTCCTCCTTAAGGTGTCTTTTAAGTTATTTTAAAACTTCTATCGTTCAATCCAACCATAATCTAGCACCCCTTGCAACATGATACTTTTCAAGTTAACATCCTACCATCTAACCTTATTAAACATTATATTATTTTGTTCAACCCAAATAACCTAGAAGGTAATGCCTACAATAAGGACCATAAGCTGACAATTCACCTTTTGATTTTACTACGCAACATTTTACTAAATAAACATTGCTACAATTTGAAAGCCTACCAAAAGGATTCATAGTGCAACATAGTTTTAAGGTGGAAGAAAAAGATGAAAACAATCTCCCACACTATGTGAACTTTTTGGCATAACCAAAACTTGTGTGCAACCAATTCATGGGTTTTAGGGTTGTACAAGGGGCAAGCCACTTGAACTTGCTAATTTGCTTTCAACCACTTAATGTTAACCATGAATGCATGTTGCCAAAGGGACCATATAGAACAAATGGTTTTTTCACTTTTCATCTCCCCCAAACTTCCTTTTCATTCACATGGAAGTTTTGTGGGACAACTTACTCCCACTTATCATTTAGATTGTGTTGAAGCTCACTTTAAAAATTGATAAGCTTTTTTCAAAGCTTGATGATATCAATAGTTCTTCCTTTGTGTCCCACTACTAAAGACCCATGTCAAATTTGAGCTCGCTAAAAACCATGGAAAACAATCTACTTATCACTCCTTGAATTCCTAACAAGTCAAGCACACTCTCACACTCCTTAATACGCCTATGAATACCCCACCTTCACCCATAAGTTGAAGCATTTTTGAAAACTCCTCAACATTGTAAAGTGATGTCCTTCAAAATTATCACTTCTTTTATCAATAAACTATCCACCATGGGTTGAACTCTTTGCCAGTGCACAAGATCCTAGCTTGAATAGTCCCAACATTTGCATAAATATTCAACCACTCTTTGTTCTTAGTTTCGATGGAAGGCATTGAAATCTTTTGAATTCATTTTGTTGGCCAGTTGGTTCCATATACAATGGATTCTTTCCATTTGTTTATAAATAAATAAAAACCTTATAGTCATGTGCGACAAGAAAATAAAATAAGAAATTAGGAACTCCAAATGGTGCAAGTCATGCATGATGTTATGGTTGTAGGCAATGATGGTAGGTTCATGATATTAAGTTCATGTTTAAGTCTAAGATCTAGATTAGATTATTAGGTATCCAAATGAAAGGTTCAATTTTTTTGTTGAAATAAGATTTAGAATTAAACTATGAAATCATTGTTCATTAAAATTGAAACTTGAATATGGATTTGACTATTGTCATTTTTAAAAATCGGTTTAGGTTTTCTCACCATATAAATACAAGATTTTTAGAAATACATCACTCAAGCCTTGCATTTGAGATAAGTTTTTAATAAGGGTAAAGATTGGGTAAAATCCACTTATGTATTATGATTTGTGTTGTAATATAAATTGTCACATTACCTTTTCTTTTCTTGCCTTTGTCCATTTTAAATTTTAATATTTAATGTCTTCTACTTTAGAGAGCAGTCATTTTTTTTAAAAATATATATTTTCCATTTCCTGATGGAGCCAGTGCCACAAGCATCCTTCAGCAGATTTCAACTGAACTGGTGACATTATTTCAAGGAAGTCTTCAAATTGTAGCCAGTAGACATAAATGTGACGACACCTTTCTCAAAGAAACAATGTTCACACAATTGAAAATGCTTAACCCTCTCTTTTTCCCTTTGTAATGGTACCTGCCCTTTTTTTAAAAAAAGTAGAAGTCTGCCCAGAAATAAAAACACTGCTTAGGAGCTTGCTTTCAACAGACTTGCTGCAGGTCAAGTCTTTTCTTCTTATATTTTGACCCATTATAAAAAATGTAATGTTTTTGAGCTCTTCTGCTCTCATGAGCTTTCTAGAGACTTCCCATGGAGTCAATTGCAGAGGGCAAACTTGTTTTGAAAAAAGAACCCTGGCCATTGGAGCTAACCTTAAGTGTGATGGCAGCAATGGTAATGGAAAGAGAGCTTAAGACTGATGGCCATTATGGCTGGTGAATGATTAGGTTTAGAAGGGAAAAAGAAATTTCAGGTCCTAAATTAGGATCACTCAGAGTTATGGTGCATTCACACTTGATGTTAAGTCAATGTTTTAATGAAAATCTAGGTGGCATCCTAGGTGGCACCCATTGTTAAATGGGTGATAGCTTAATGTTAAGTGAATGGTGGCTTAACATAAAATGTTTGTGGTAAGTAGACATAAGTCCTAAATGACTAGCATGGTGTTTGGCAACCCAACACTAGAGTCCCTAACACCAAGTGTGAATGCACCTTTTACTGTACTACAATCTACAATGGGTAGGCATTAAATCTACTTAATAGTTGATAACATTGCAAGCCAAGTTCCAATTTCCAAACTTTCAAGAGCATACTTGGAAATTTATGACTTCAACATGGCATGATGTGAAACTATGCATAAACACCATTCTTATGATACTGTCTGCTATAAAAGAGTTATGTCAATTATTGGTAAAAAAAATATAGGCCATAATCATGTACTACTTACTAGTGTGATGCCTTCTTCCTATGGGCATGATGAGCTCATTATTTGTTTGAGTTGATGATGCTGTAGGTTTTTCTAGGGTCCTGACTCCTGACCCTTGAGGGAGGAAAGTCACAACATTCAAATGGGTGGCCAGAGTAAACCAGCACCCACTAGTGTTCTTTTAGGAATTTGGCTATAAACCAGATATGGAATACAAATCTTTAAGCAACCTTTTATTTTCATGGCTACCCAATGAAAAAGTAGCCATGAAAATGTGGACATATTTTCATTGTTTTGCTATCCAATAGCTAACCACTTTAGGTTAGCTATTTATCAACCATCCACATGTGAAGAAGCTCGGTTTCTTGAACATAAAATGAGAGACAACTTTGCAAGGGTAAAATCATGAACTACTAGCCTACAATGGGATCCAAAATGGAGTGAATCATTTGCACACATTTGGAGAATGGGGAATTTGTGGGAAATGATTACTCTGTAGACATGCAAAGCATTTAGAACCTGCTTCCAGTGTACAAATATGCTGCCAGGGGAATTGATTGCCATAGCCAGCAGATGACCATAGCCAAGATCTGATACCCTCTGCTCAGTAGATCCAGGGATTTTGTTCTCAATTCAGCTAGGCTTTAATCAACCTTCTATATTTATGGCTACA
>Ga0209208_10013158_pt1 | contig 10374 bp, 8 predicted proteins | sample S1TSphfallax_3_FD_187694 | JGI IMG/M metagenome (GOLD analysis project Ga0209208, IMG submission 187694) | Host-associated microbial communities from peat moss isolated from Minnesota, USA - S1T2_Fd - Sphagnum fallax MG (SPAdes) (version 2) | ecosystem: Host-associated > Plants > Peat moss >... | reverse complement strand
CCGTTGCTAGAGATCGATTAGTAGGGCGCCATGCTTCTCGTCCTTGAGGGATTTCCATCTCTTTCATGCAAGAGGTCCTCATCACTGCAAGCAAAGAAGAGTTGCTCATAGTCTCTTCCCCATGAAAACTTAATCGCAAGCAAGGAATATTGCTCGAATATAAAACAATGAGAGCAAATCATCAAACAGTGGTTTTAGTTTTTTTCTCCCTTGACGTGCGCAGTAGAATACCTTGCTTCTGTCTTTTGCCTCCTTGGATTTTGCTTCTTCTGGTTTGCAAAATTGCAGTCTGGATTTCAACATGCCAATAAGTAAGCATATTTTTTTCTAATGCTAATTACAACCATCTCCGATGATCTCGTGAGTCTAAGATAGGTCTCTGAGTTTCAAAATCGGACTGGAAAAGACATCGATGCCAATTACTAATCCGTCGTGTTTGGCATGGCAAATCCAAAGAAAATGCTTGTAGACATTGAGTCCTCTATGTTATGAAGAGTCATGAAGATAGAAAATCTGATCTGCCTAGTTTGTGTGCTACAATCTTGTGCTACATGAGTTTGAGAGGGAGATCAAACAAGGACAATTGTGACTAGAATGGACATTGGTGGGTATAGATTGCACACACCTTTCCAAAGTACTGAGGGACGAGTATTTCAGTGAAGAATTGTAGTCAAGAATCGTATGAATTGGTGCACCCATCTTGTTTGGAGGGCAATCAATCAGATTTCGGTTAAAGCCTTGAATCAAAAGACAATCTGGACTGCAGATGCATGATTCACTCTACACTTGTGGTTTTATTTTGAAGAAAATAGATCTCTTCTTTGCAGCAGACACTAGGTACTAGGTGTAACAAAGAGGATCTTCATGGATCCCAAAACATGAAAGGAGTTTTTTATCTCAAATCAAAACTGAGTTTTCTGTGGGAAGAAACCATAGATCTTATTTTTAAATGATGAACTTCAGTTCTAATGACAAACTCCTGCTTGTAGCTCATTGAAGGTCGTAGCTCCTGAGTCCAAGCCTCTAGGAGATATGTTGCTCACGCTGTATATGGTTGTGGTCCTCTCAATTGCAATCAGATATGCTGCTGTCCTTTCATCAAACTCAGTCACTAGACAAACACACTAAGCAATTGATTTCATTGGAGTATCAAGACCAACACAAGGCATTGTGTTACGAATATAAGAATGCCCACAATTCAATGTTGGTGGTATTCCTCATACTAAGCAGCTGATTTCATTGGAGTATCAAGACCAACACAAGGCATTGTGTTATGAATACAAGATTACCATCGTTGCAAGAATTGCAATGTTGATGTTTGATATGCTACAATTCGATTTTGGTGGTATTCCTCACACCAAGCAGCTGATTTCATTGGAGTATAAAGACCAACACAAGGCATTGTGCTACAAATATAAGAATGCCATTGTTGCAAAAGGGTGATGTTCGATATGCTACAATTCAATGTTGGTGGTATTCCTCATACTAAGCAATTGATTTCATTGGAGTATCAAGACCGACACAAGGCATTGTGTTATGAATACAAGATTGCCATCGTTGCAAGAGTTGCAATGTTGATGTTTGATATGCTACAATTCAATGTTGGTGGTATTCCTCGCACCAAGCAGTTGATTTCATTGGAGTAAAAAGACCAACATATGGCATTGTGCTACGAATATAAGAATGTCATTGTTGCAAAAGGTTGATGTTTGCTATGCTACAATTCAATGTTGGTGGTATTCCTCATACTAAGTAGTTGATTTCATTGGAGTATCAAGACCGACACAAGGCATTGTGTGACCAATACAAGAATGCCATTGTTACAAGAGTTGCAATGTTGATGTTTGATATGCTACAATTCAATGTTGGTGGTATTCCTCACACCAAGCAGTTGATTTCATTGGAGTAAAAAGACCAACATATGGCATTGTGCTACAAATATAAGAATGTCATTGTTGCAAAAGGTTGATGTTTGCTATGCTACAATTCAATGTTGGTGGTATTCCTCAAACTAAGTAGTTGATTTCATGGGAGTATCAAGACTAACACAAGGCATTATGTTGTGAATATAAGAATTTCATCATTACAAGAGGTTGATGTTGGATAGGTTCCAATTCAATGTTGATGGTATTCGGGCTATCAACAAAAGTGTGATTTACAACCTCAATAATTTGTTGAACTTTTGACAATTTTCATGTTAGAAAAAAGGAGGTTCCATGTTACATGTAAACAAATTTCCCCACTGTTTTGTGAATTTGATTATGCATAATTCATCTAACATGTGTTTTTTTAAAAATAGTATTTCACATGCTTGTGGGTGCAAGCATGTTAAAGTAATTTAATTTGCAATTCTTGTTTTCTTGAATGAAAGTAGTCATAAAGTGAATTTTAATAGAGAAAACTTTGAAATACTTTTTAGTTTAATGATAAATTTGAAAATACTTTTTGACTTATGTTTTATGTTCTTAATATGCATCTAGGTAAAGTTTTGAAAATGCAAGTAGATACAAGTGGGTGTTTCAAATTGATTTCAAATACATGAAAATGGGATTTTAATTAGAATTATGGTATTTTCAAGTTGATGACACCTTAAAACATATTAATTACTTTAAACTTTTGCAAAGTAAGGTCATATTTTGTCAAGTCTTCAACTTAAAAATAAGTTCTAACACATTTTTCCTAGCTAAACTAAAAGTTACTTATTACATATTTTTCTTACAATAAAATTTTACAACTTGGTATGCAATTATTATAAATTTAATGAAGTGCATGATGGTTTCATAATGATGATTCGAAGAGGTTTTGAATTTACTTTCTTCCATTTATATCTAAAATAAAAGATTACAATGTCAAACTATATTTTTTTGGCCTATTTTTGTGTGTTTATTCCAAACATGCTAACTTATAATTTGTCAGAAACAATCCACAACATTTGGCTCCAACAATTTGAGAAAAGGGGTTCTTACTTAGACACTGCCACTTTTGATGGTTATATGTGATCTTTCAATCATAATGCATTGTATAAGAAGTACTTGAAAGGTGGTACATCTAGACAAGGTTTGAATAGGAATGAACTTCATTTGTGTGTAATGAGTGCCTCTAGCAACCCATTGCAAATGGCAATTGTTGTCACAAATTATGTTTTGAGCTTCTCCTTTACATTAAAGATGCCACATTTGGAAAGTATAAAAGTTTTTGAATCCTACAAATGACACACAAATCTTCCTTCAAAGTTAGAAGGGGATTGTCACAAAGATGATTATGTTAATTTCTTTCATTCATGAATTGACATTTCACATCAACACTAAATTAAATGTTAATGGTCACTACTACAAAATCATGGTTTTTATGTTACCAACATCATGTTTAAACTAATACATAGTCAAGATTTAAACAAAACTAATAACTTGAAATGCTTAAATGTGTCCCTCATGATTAACATAAAAAACAACAATGTTCATTCTAACTAAAAAAATTAACATAATAATGAAATCAAACAATATGTTGCACACATGGAAAATGTGCATGCATGTCCATGTGAACTTGTTTATGTTAATTAATAGAACTAACATGATTGAAGTTAGTCATAAAGTATGACACACATGATTATAGTGTTATTTTTTACTAACATAATAATAATAGAATGGAAAAAGCCATGTTTTCATTTTTCAAATTTTCATTATGAAAAAAATGACAATAAATTATTATTCATAATTATTAAAATAAATGAATAATTTAAAAGGGGAAATTCTTGGGGGAAAAATGTAATGAAAATTTGGAGTATTAATCTGCATTTTTCTATTTTATTAATATTATTTGTAATAAATCATAATAATTAACTAATTGTACATGTTAATTATCAATTGTTCAAATTCCATGATTTAATTACTATTTATGATGAATCAATTAAACACACATTTATTTCCAAATTAAACTAGCCCCGAAATAAACCTTTTTGATTTATTTATGATAAAATGACATGAATAAAATGAATGCATAAAATTTTAATTTTTAAAAAATAAATAAATTTTTGTAACATTGAATTCAAAATTTTTACTTTTATTACAAAAATTTATATATGATTAAAGATGTAAAAAAGTTAATAACATAATTTCACAAGTGCATTTTTTTAATGACTTAACAATAAATGTATGGCATAAATAAAAATAATTAAATTAATGTAATGTCTACAAATTTAGATGACCATTATTATAAAATTGAAGTGAATGACAAAAATAAAGAAACTAGATGTACCTAAGTAATTATATTAAAAATTTGTAACCCCAAAAAATTAAACATTACTTGAACTTTTGAAACATATATATATATATATATATATATATATTATTTTATTTATTTATTTTATTTTTCACATCATGAAATTGTAAAGAATCACAAAATTCAATGTGATTTTGATAATAAATTAATTTACCTAAATAATATTATATTACAACCTAATCAAAGATTTTAAATATTATATATGAGTTTTTTAATTAAGTGTTTAATTATATATTCACGTTTTTAAAATTTTACAAAATCAATGTAATTATAAAAGTAAATAAATTAGATGTACCTAAATAATATTTGAATACATAATTGAATTCAAAGTTTCAAACAATAAATTTGAATTTGTTAAATGATAATTTAAAATAATGATAATTTACATAGATTTTTAAACTAAAGGAAATTCAAAATTAAATATATCTTACCAAATCAAGTATTTAATTTAATTGATTTGGCATGGTTTAGGGTTCAAATTACAAAGATACAAACTTCAAATTTTTAACCTACCAAATCAATTAAATTAAATAGTGAAATAGAAAACATTAAATTTTTTTTGTTCAAAATATGTGTTTATATATCTTGTGTTATCATTTTTTATCATCACATGAGGTCATGGCTTGGTGGTTAAGGCTTTGAAGTGTGCCCAAAGATGTTGTGAGTTCAAATGTCATTTTAAGCACTCATCATTAAAAAAAACAATCTCAAGTTTGGGACCAATACAATGTCAATTAACAACATTAAATCTTAAGCCAAAGGTGGGAACATTTTACATTCATTTATAATTCAAAAAAAGTAAAATATAATATAATGTCATTAAACATAGATATAAATAATTTATTTCTTAATTTAAAAAATCAAATTATTGATGCCACATCAACTAGTAGCATTAATCATCTTAATCATTTTGGATAATAATTTTAATCATTTTAGACAATTATTTTAATCATGTTAATCATGTAATTTTAGTCATATTTATATTTTTAATTTTTTTTATTACATTAAATTTTATCCATTGTTTAATGTGACTAAAAATTTAACTACACTCAATCACAAAAACCAACATAAATATCAATTTTGTGAAGGTATCCAACTTGCTAGATAAAAATCAACGATTCAAGGTAAGGTTCTTGTAACCTAAACCTCAATTGACATCAACTTGTTCGGAAGGTTTTTTATTTTGAAAAAATGTGATAAAACCAAAATCAAAGGGTTCAAATTTTGGAAGAACCTAATTCAAACCCATACCTAAGGAACCATCACATAAATTTTTAAATGTTAGAACCAGACCATAGGTTTTTTTAAAAAGGAAGAATTGGACAACATTGGTAAAAACTATAGTTTTATAATAGTGGGTGGTATGTCCATTGATCATGCAAGATGTGAAATTTAGATTTTCACACACAATGGTGGGGAAGTGTGCAAAAACCTTTGTGGATGTGGGTTTGGCAAATTGACCATTATCTTCCCAAATTCAAAATTGAATGTTTTTCTTTACAAAATAATGTTATCGTAATACCTTCTCAAGTTCAATAAAAACTATATTATTTTCAAAATTTCCAAAATTTTAAAAATTAAAGTCCCTTAATGTTGATTTTTTAAAATTATTGTTTACTAAAGCCAAAATTTCATAGGAATCTTGAGCTATTTCAAAAAATTCTCTTTTGTTGCTAAACATTCCCTAAGAAGGTCTGTTCAATGCCTTTTATGGGCATGACAATGTACCCCTATAAAGAACTGCGTTGTTCTACCACATGGTTCTTTAATTTTTTCCTTTTTTGACTTTGTGTATGCAATAAATGTAAAAAATAAACCCTACTTTTCAATGTTTGATGGTATGCCAATGGTTAATGTTATATTTTGTGCAGGAAAGGATTTGGGATCAAAACTTGTGTCTGGAAGCAAAATGTTTGTGCAAAACATTGGTGACAAATAACATGCGAATATTTTTAAATTCAAATGGAGTAGCTATTGAAATTAATGGTATTGTCACGATGATTTGAACTATTGTACTATGGGAGGCTTGGGAAGGAAGTATCACTTGATAAGCTTCATGTGCCTATAGTATGTTTTGTCCAAAAAGGCACAATTTTTTGTCAATATCAAATAATAATGTTAATTTTGTTATTTATGAACAATTTAAATGTCCTCTTCACAATCTTTTTGGCAATGAAAGTTCTGCCCCTATGCACCAACCATTGGATGCATATTCTGGGCCAAAATATCATAACAATAAAAATATTTGATAGCTTGGGACATTCAAACTCTTGAAAGAACATCAAAACAAGTGGGAAATAGATTGTGCTTTAACAACAACTATTTGGCCACTTGGATGGGTGCCTTTTTTAGAGTATGGACTCATATATAACATCACTTTCAACACACCCCAAACCATTAAACAATATGAAGTGATAATTGGAGATTTCCCAATCTACATTTACATTAACTTTATCACAATGATGGCAAGTTCATTGGGTAGGCAATAGAAGCGGGTGCACTATAAGCAAATTTATTACATTTTTCAACATATTATGTACTATGAATTTTTTTTAAAATTCATTCATCATTTGACTTCAAGTTGGAGCAAAGTTTAATGCTTAACAAATCATTTGAAGCGAGTCAACTCTTGTCCTATTTAGAAAATGTAATAAAATCCAAAATGACAAACTATTGTAATTTTTGAAAATGGACATTATAATACATTTATTAACATTTGTCCTCTATTTTTTTGTGTGTCTTTTGTCATGAATGTGGAATGCAAGAAAGTCCATTTGAGTTATATTGTTTAAGATAGTATATCCAACTGTAAATAAATTTTAGAAGCAAGTTGGTTTATATTACTTAAAGCTTCAAACATAATCCAAGATTGACAACTAGTTCTTGTCTATGGAGATGGACAACTTATATTACATAAGCACATCTTAAATACTATTTTTTTTTCATTTAGCTATTCTTTTGAATTTGCCTAATCAAATATTTGGATGAATATATGTGCATTGCAAAATTAATGACTATAATACAACTTCCATTCAAATGATCCTTTTGTCCATTCCAATGTTTCAAAAGTTTTCAATCCTTCACATTTAATCCATGCTTAAAATATTTGTTCACATCATCAAATATTCTACTGATATGATAAGGTATATTCAGAAAATATTTCACATGTGTGAATTTATTTATTTTTAAATCCTTCAAGCTCACTTGCTCATGAAGTAACATCATTGTATACAAGATTATGTACAAGGTTGTAATGTAATATCCACCATATCAATTAGTGTATGGTTTTCATCCATTAATGTTAATAAAATACATGTTCTACCATCTTTTAGTGGAGGACCATGAGATGCAAACCCAATACAAATATTAACAAATCAACTATATGAGTTGGAAAATCCATAAAAATATTGGGTGGATGCACAAAAAAACATATCCAAAGCTTAATAGAACAAGTATGTCTACGAACAACATCATCTAAAAAAGAAATTTCAATTTGACAATTATGTGTTCTAGTTTCCAAAAAAAGAAAAAGAAAAAATAGCAAATTCAAAAAAGGTGGTATGGATCATTACCAAAAAAAATTGTTACCAAGAAAATGATATTATTATTCATTTTGGGTAAATGTGAACCCAACCATGTGTTGGTTAATATTAGGACATTCAAACCACACAAGTATGTTGATTAAACAATTTCAAAACCAATAATAAAAAAGGCTAGTTGGGAATGTGTGGAAATAGGTAGTAATCCACACATTAAATTTGCAATTAAACCAATGTATTGAGATATGATATTATAAGTAAAATCACTTATAAAAAACAAATAGATGACATGTCATAAGTTGGAAGAATAGAAAGTAATTAAGAGAAGAAAAACTTGTGAAAAAAGAGATATTAACATGTTGCGACATAATATGTTAATGTATAGCGAAAAAGTAAATGAAATTAAGCTACCAAAACATGTGGACATGATAATGCAACTATTAATTAATCACAAATATCTCGCATATATTCAATTAACATGTTGCCAAAAAAAATGCAACTAAGAAAAGTAACTTCCATTTTGAACAACAAACCTTTAAAATGTACTCAACTTTTACAACAAAAATGAATAGTACTAATAATTGTTTCAAAAAATAACTAACATTTATTATGTTGTCATTTCTTTGATGTTTTATATATGAAAGTAAGACATCATGGGTGTAAAAAAAAATCAATTGATTACATAGAATTATGTGAAAAGCTATGGAAGGAAAAACAAATGAAAATAAAAAAGGAAAAGGAAGAGAGAAGGCATGCTTTAGGATACTTGTATGTAAAGGCATTGTAAGTATGTTTTTCAAAATGTTTGCCTCTAACACCATCAAGTTCCAACACCACCAAACTCCTATTGTTACCTTCCATCGATTGGAATGTTAATTATTGTGAAATATTGGTGTAGGTTATGGTTTCAAAATATTTGGCTAAAATCTTTCATAAGCTATAAAGTGATGTTATAAACGTTTCAAAGTGTTAAAATGGATGTGGGGCAATTTACCTAATTGTTTTAAGATGCATTATAAAAGAATCAACTACAAAATTGAAGGTCGACATTTACAAAATCTTCCACATCTTTGTGTAGTTTTTCCATATTAAAAAAAATTATATATGACCTCACTTTCCAACTCGAACCCATTATCATAAGGATTTGCTCCAAAGTGGCATCATTACCATGTACCCTATCCTAGGTCTTTTTGTCATTTGATAAAAAAAAATCTCAACACACATCATTTAGATTAGGTACAAGGTATAGCACATTTTAATGACCATGGTGGGAACCTTTTCAAATTCGACAAATATTGAAACAAATTTGAACATATACATACCATGTCATCATTTTCACACAAGGTCAATGCCCTATTTTTTCTTATATTTGAATGCATTTTCTAAGTTGTATTCCTAATGTGATGATATGAAATGTTGTAAGTTGGGCATACAATCGTTTATGGAATGGTGTTGAATACAACACACATCAATTATATTGCATGAAGACATTAAAGCATTGAAGATGGTACATGTGAAGAATTGTGCTCAAAGCTCACCCCTTTTTTGGTCCATTATGGTTGAGGAGGATTGTGCACATGCTCCATCATATGTGAAAGCTTGAAATGTTGGCAAAAAAAATGCATTTGACCTATTATGGATTGGGTTGAATAGTACTCCCACTCCTAGTGTGAATAGTTAGGCCAATTTATGTATTGTTCCCATCATTTCATTTGAACAAGTCTTTACAAAACAATTAAGTGCATTCACCATGAAGTACATAACATAATTATATGGTTTTAAAATCACATTAAACTTTAATTTTGATTGATTGTTATGATTAATATAACCTACAAGTTATATTACTTTTATTTTTCTATTAGATAGGAATGTACAAAAGGGGTTAATATTGTAAAGAATAATCATAATTGTTTTGTTAAAAAAATGTCTTTAGGTGTTATGAAACATAGCTCAAAAACCATGTTTGATTACATAATTTTAACAAAAATGAATAAATAAGAAATAAAACTATTTGTTCAATTTTTTTTCATATTTTAACCATAAATAGAATAAAATATGTTTTACATGATGGCATAAAAAATTAATAGTATAAAACATCAAATTTTGTGAAATTGATGTTAGAATCTTCAAGAAATTCATACATCATTTGCTTGATCACACATGGTTCAAATATAAACTCATTGTTTGAAAATTAAGAAAAAGTCATAACTATTTGTTTGGAGGAGGTTTTGCTAGAGGTTTTGGCGGGTTTTTTCATTTTGTCATATTTGATTCAAATTGAAATGTCATATTTTTATTTTTATTTTCAATTCTATAAATTAGTTGAGGTTAATGACTTCCTTGGTCACATGTGGTCTACATCTGAACCCATAGTCAAAAAATCAAAACAAGTTATAGCTTTCTATTTGGAGTGGGTTTAAGTGAATTTTTTTTACGATTTTGCCATATTGATTCAAATTGGAATATTCTATTTTTTATTTTTTTCAATTTTAATTTAGGAAAAAATCCATGAACTACAACATCACATGTGGTCCAAGTTGAATTCAATTTTAGAAAA
>Ga0209208_10013157_pt1 | contig 10374 bp, 3 predicted proteins | sample S1TSphfallax_3_FD_187694 | JGI IMG/M metagenome (GOLD analysis project Ga0209208, IMG submission 187694) | Host-associated microbial communities from peat moss isolated from Minnesota, USA - S1T2_Fd - Sphagnum fallax MG (SPAdes) (version 2) | ecosystem: Host-associated > Plants > Peat moss >... | reverse complement strand
TGATGGTTTTGAAAGAGTTGTATTTGTCATGTTGTTATAAGTTGAAGGAGCTACCTACATCTATCGGCCAACTGACGGCTTTGCAAAAGTTGAATTTGTACAAGTGTTCTGAGTTGAAGGAGCTACCTACATCTATCGGCCATTTGACAACTTTGCAAGAGTTGTGTTTGTCATGGTGTTCTAAGTTGAAGAAGCTACCTACATCTATCGGCCAATTGATGGCTTTGGAAGAGTTGGATTTGTCATGGTGTTCTAAATTGCAAGAGTTACCTACATCTATCAACCAATTAACAGCTTTGCAAGAGATGTATTTATTTAAGTGTTTTGAGTTGAAGGAACAACATACATCCATTGGCTAATTGACGACATTGCAAAAGTTGTATATGTTTCAATGTTTTGAGTTGAAGGAGCTACCTACATATATTTGTTAAGTGACAACTTTGCAAGAGTTGAAGTTGTCATATTATAATAAGTTGAAGGAGCTACCTACACCTATCAGCCAATAGGTGGCTTTGCAATAGTTGGATTCATCATGGTGTTCTAAGTTGAGGGAGTTACTTGCATCTATTGGCCAATTGACAATTTTGAAAAAGTTGTATTTGTCGTAGTGTGATGAGTTGAAGGAGTTTCCTACATCTATTAGCCAATTCACAACCTTGCAAGAATTGACTATGTGGTAGTTTTCTAAATTGAAGGAACTACTTACATCTATTGGCCAATTGATGGCTTTGTAAAAGTTCAAATTGTTGGGTTGCTTTGAAATGAAGGAGCTACCTACCTTTATCGGCCAATTGACAGCTTTGTAAAAGCTCAATTTGTCGAGGTGTTATGAGTTGAAGGAGCTACGTACATCTATCAACCAATTGATGGTTTCAAAAAAATTAAATTTGTTTAGTTATTCAAAGTTGAACATGCCACATACATATATTAGACATAAAATTTTAAGGAACTTTAGGTGTTTGGGTTTTTAATTATATGCCAAAAATGAAATAATGCAATTCCACGAATGATAAAAAATATATATGGGTTCATTTGCAATTAAGGTAATTCACAACCAAAACTAATAATAAGTTAATAGTCATCAATTCACTATTCTTTTTCTTTACCTTATGGTAGTTTATGTAGACACAACTTTCTCGGTAATAACATTGGAATGTTTCTTTAACATTTACTATATGAGTTATAATGGGCGGTCAGGATTATCTAAAGAGTTTTGACATGTCTAAACAAGTGTTCAATGGTTAAAAGAAGCAATAATAGACCCCTAGTGGTATTAGGATAATCACATTTTTTCAAAATAATCAAAAATTCAATTTTGATATATGACCATAGTTCTAAAGTTTTTGGGGAAAAAATGAATATTATTTTTTAGTTATTTATTTTCATGAATTTTTTAATTCTTTAAGCTTTTTTAAATATAAAAAGACCAAAATTCTATGATTTTAATTTTTTTTCAAAGAATTGGAATCAATAGTTCTCCAATCTTAAACTACTAAGAAAACATTAATTACTAATTTTTTGAAAATTCAAATAACCACATAGTAGTACTTTAAACTCCTTTAATGCATATGTAAAGATTCAAGAACTTGAATGATTCTATGACACTCATAATCTAATATGGTCACCTTTTATGTGCCAAAAATTTATCAATTCAAATCAAAGAATAATTTGGTTATCATATATGCATGTATATTTGATTTTTTACCAAGCCTTTAATATTGAGCAAAAAGAATAGATTTTTCAATATATTGTCCTTTGTTGTGTAGCCTCAAAACATCACTTCCATGAAGTTTATTGTGTTGTATTATTTAAATTTCATGTTATCATGTGGATCATTTTTTTTTGGTTTGTGATTAACATATGAAAATATTTCAAAAAACATCAAGAAATTTGTTTTGATTTTTTTCATAAAGGTAGACATTGAATCAAGGTTTATATATGATCTACCCACTATGTTTTTAGTGACAAAAGCAAGATGCACATTTTTAAAATTGAATGCCAAAATGGGAAGCTACAATTGAAGAATAATAGAAGGTAGGAATCCTTTACATTTTTACTTGTTTTTTATCCTTTCTTTGTAGCAACCCCGAAAGGCGAGCACATGTGTAATGAAAGGGAAGAAAATGGCATTTTTTAGGGGCTTATGTTAAAGCCGTCCATGGTGACCACAAGAAATTGTAATATTATTTTAAACGTTTCTTTTTTTAAAAATATATGTTTAGGCCAAACTTATCCACTCATACAACAAAAGGGATCTATATTTACAATTTTGCCATTGCAATAATTAGGATTCAAGGAGTTAAAATTAATGGAAAACAATTGTATTAGTTGCTAAGTGGAGCATAGTGGGGAAATAAGTAAGCAACTTTTTTCTTTCTTTTTTTTCCCCACATTGCTATCCATTGATTGGTGGACTAGACCTACACCTTTGTTTTCTCTTTCTTTTTGTCCCTAGCAATAACATTGCCATCCATTGACATAAAACAAGTATGGCCTTATATCAATAATCTTGCCATCATGGTTGCAATGACAAATTAGATAGGGAGAAAACATTTAATCATTGTAATACATTAGAAGAAATTATTTGTATTCTTTCAACTTGAATTTGTGACTATTTTTTAATCACAAGTAACACTTTCAATTAGCATCCCATTAATCACCTTGAGCAAGTTGCATGTGATAAATAGTTGTAAATGATGAGATTCGTGGTGAGGTCGGCATAGTCCAAGGAACTAATATATGATGAATGGATATGCTTTCACTTGTTGATCGTCCATGTACTACTTGCCATGAAAATGAAAAAATGTGACTACTTGTGACTACTTGCGATTAGAATGGTAACAACTTGAAACACACTATGTGGCAAGATTATTGAATTTCAAATAATTAAAAATCCTTGCCGTTTGCTTTTAATAATTTAAGATTTGTACATGCATGAAGATTATTTCACACAAGTTGGAAATTTTACTGAATTTTGAATAAATAAAATCTTACAATAAAAACTAAAATCCTCACCATTTGCTTTCAAGAACTTGGGATTTGTACATGTGGGTGAATTGTAACATGCCATATGGCAAAATATTTATGACAAAAACTATCTTCTTCATCTACTTTCAATGACCTATGATTTATATATGTGGCCAAAATAATGCATGGCACATGGCACATCTCACAACTTTTACTTTAGAACCCAAATTTATTACAATCCTTGTAGCTACCTTCAACATTTGAAATGTAAGGTTGCAATTGATTGTGGGGTAGTGTAAATAGGCTTTAATAGGGATTTCAACAATTACCACCTTTCCTAGTGGTAATGTCAAGAGAAATATAGAAACCTAAAAAAATATTAATACACTATTAATATTGTACTAAAACTAATTTTTAAAAAGTTAACAAAGTTGTATGTTATAGTTACCTGAACAAAAAACCTTATAAGGATGATATTTTTGCCGTATTGTAGAATCACCTCCTACATGCTTAAATCTACCATCATGAAATATATTAAAATGGGCAATTCCCACCCAAAGATAAAAGAAAGATTAATTGAATCTAATGGCAATAATTTTGCTCTATAACATAATTACCACCTACCTAGGTTATTATAAATAACACCATGTAAAGTAAGTATGAGAAAAATAGACTATTCAAAAAATGGAATAAATAATGTCAAATCCAAGGATAATAATTTTTTCCTACCTTCCACTCTATTTTCCTACCATTAGATTTAAAATTCCATACAACCAAAAAGTAAAAACAATTTGAAATGCAAAATGACCATCTTCCTTGTATTAAACCCCCATGGCCAAAAGCACCTAAATTAACTCCAAAACTTACAAGCATTGTCTCAATGGAACCCTAATGTTCTCAACTAAATCCACTTATAATTTCATGACTAAATTATAAAACCAAAGTCTACCATGCACCACTTGAAGGGATGGGTTCAAAACCTTAGCGATAATCGACATTCATGCGTTTAGTAGACCAAAATTTGTCTCATACAAATTCCAAACTTGATTTATTTATTTTTCAAATAGTTAATGCACATAAGAAGTTTTGATTTATTTCATGGCTACTAGAAGCAATTACACTCTTGAGCTTACAAACTAGTTTATTATCATGGTGGAAAATAACCCAAGGACCCCCTCTAGTTCCAACAATTGTATTTCCCTCCCAACAACTCTAACAATGATACAACTTTGTGAACATTTGCTTTATATTATCTTCTACTATTGTTCCAATTTTGAAAAGAATCTATGAGTTCTACCTTTTTAAGTACAAAATCTAAAGGCTATTTCACCAATCAAAAAACATTTTACCATCAACCAATAATCTTCTCATCACCCAAGCTCTAGTTTCTCACCTTGAAATCTCAAGTGCCTTTTAAAAAAAAGGGGGGTACGAAAATTACAAAATCAAAGAAACACATATAGACATAGAGACATTCCTCTCCTTAGCAAGGTTGCAAACAAATCCTTTCCTTGTTCCTTCCTTGAAACAAATGTTCCCTTCTATCTTGAACCAATGAACTTAGAAGGACTCCATCCTATCCCCTCATGAACCAATAAACTTGAGAAGAAATCCATTATTTTCCCTCGTGAACTAATGAGCTTGGAAGAACTCCATCCTATTTGCTCATGAAACATTGAACTTGGAAGAAATATATCCTATCCTTCCTTGACCCAATGAGCTTGAAAAAAAATCCATCCAATTTGCTCATGAACCAAAGCTTGGGAGGAATTCATCTTATATGTGACCACACCATTTTTTCCTTTTGATTCACCTACCATGTTGTAACTAAACAATTCTTGCCCAAGGTGTATTTATAATAAGTACCACCCAAGCCTTTACAAATCCATTAAAACCAAGGGTTTTATTATGACCTTTTTCCTAGCCCTCTATTGATCGTTTGATGGAAATTCTTCTAGTTCGTTGGATTAAGGTAGTTCACATAGCTACAATTGTCTACTGGCTACCAAATCAACTTTTCTAACCTTGACTATAACCATATCTAATAAAGTGCCTTGTTCTAAACGGATCTTTGACCTCCTAGTCAAATCATGGCAAATATTTCCAAGTCACACAAAGTTCAAATCACATCACCAAATGAAGAACGTTTCGACTCCTCATTGGATTTGAATTTGATCCAATTGTTCATGTGCAAAGAATAACCAACCAAAAAAATTATGTGTACTCAAGTGAACCAATCAATGTGGGATCACCCAACGTTGCTTCCTAACGGTCATATTTTAACAATTTATCTAGAGTTTGTCCCCATTCATGGGGACGGGCTAGGATAGTTTACCAAATGTGAATGCAAAGATGAAATTATTCATTTTTTTCATGGACATGGGTTCTTAACAGTGGCCACTATTGTTGGCTGAAAGGTTTAATCAAGCTTCTTCACATATAGTAGGGAACAAAATACCTTGTTATATTATTCATTGATTCATTGATTTCATGTAATTATAATCATTTGTTAGACTACAGTTTTAAAACCTACATAGAATGTTATTATATTTTTTTTCCTTTTTAAGATTTATGGGAACATGTGCATGTTTATGATTGGAAGGTTTGTGCATGGATCATAATTTTGTTATAACCCATATTATCAGTAAAGGCTACTATAGTTTACCAAGGTTCTAGAATTTCCTTGTGTTTGGGTCATTGATCAATATCCTTGTTAACTACATTTTCAACCTTTATAATTTTAATAACTTACAATTGCAATTTTTGATAACTACCCATTTTATAATAATTCATGGGATGGTTAATTAGCTAGGGAGCCTAATAGGAGTTAAACCTTGTTATTGATTTTTAACTTGATGAATACGCCATAAGGTTGAAGTGATGAAAATGTCAAAACAACATTCATCAATGAGTTGCCATCTATGCTATGGATTTTAAATCATTAATAATCCATTATAATTTTCATCAACACCCATTTATCTATGAAAACACCTAATTAATTAGAACCACCACACATGGAAGCACCAATAAGCTCATAATAGGTCCACAAAAAACAACCTTATCAATATGGAGAAGTGAATTTGGATCCACCATTATGATTGGGGTGGTTTTTTTTATTGGTAATTTTGATTGGCAGACAATGGATCGTTTGAGTAATTGAATTTCTATTATTGTAATTATTTTTAAATGATTATTTTTAAATATTTAAAAAATAAGTAGATAGTAAATAGTTTTAAGTAGGTTGTAAAAAGGCACTTGGGTAGGTGGTGGTAAGCCTAACCTAACCTAACTTATGTATTTTAACCTACAGGTAGCCTACCTTAATTTAGCCCACCTACCCTAGTCCTTTAGGCATGCACATAGGTTACAAGTATAAATAATTGAACCTTTCACCTTCATAATGATAAATCATCTATTTACTAATGGATTACACTTGAAAAAAGGTGATTTTTTGGTCATGCTTTTTATTTCACATGTTTGTTACACATCAACATTTATGTAGGCAAGTGAAAAAGTTAGGTAATTAGTAAATAGGTTGGTAAGTAGGTAAGTAAGGGGTAGTTGCAAGCTATGGTGTGCCTAAATTTTTGTCACAAGGCAATTTTTTTCATTGTTTTCGACTAAAATGATGACCAAAATTCAAATTTTCACAATATTGTGAAATGATACTCAAATCTATGAAAAAAAATGTTACAATACTAATCCCAAGTGAAATCACTATCAAATTGTTTATATAGACCATATGATGGACTTTTAAAGTGTAGTATCCCCAAATGTCACAATCCATAAAGAATGTGAAAATGGACTTTGAATTTTTAATTGTATTTAATTAGTCCTCCAAATTTTGTCCTAAAAAAATCAATGGGAGATTAGCTATTTAAAATAGTTGTTTAAAGTGTCATTGGCAAATAAGAGGTACTTTTAAGGACTTTTGAAAGACTCAAAATGACCCCCATGTTGGTAAGTCCTTTTTGGAGAACTTGTAAAACATTTTTTGCATTTACAAAAAAATTATATTCCAGTTCATTTGATACATAGATTTTTTTTTTAAATCCTTTTACCAAAAAATCCAACCTTTATTTTTCTCAAAATTGTGGTTGGATGACGATGTCAACATGAAACCCTAAACCCGTCTCTCAAGCATCCCATTTTTTTCCCTCTCTATCCAAGCTAGTTGCACGTTGCAACATAATGTATGTTCTTAGTTACAGCCAACAAGCTTTTCCCATATATTGTGCACTTACGATCTTGATTAAAAGTTACAACTTCTTCAACTTGCATGATCTTCTTTGTAGATAATCTTTCAATCCTAACTTGCACAACTAAAATGCACATGGAGCTTGCCGGTGTTTAAATCTTCTTTGTATGTTAGGAACATTATTTTCTTTCACAAAGTTGTGTTCAATTTCTTGTGATAGTAGGGTTTGAAAACTTTGTGTAATGAAACACTGAGGGAGAACACCTATGTACCTAGGGCTAATCTATTTGATTTGTCTTTGGTGAATGTAACCACGAATCAACTGAAGTTTCTACAAGGTAACAAGTTTCACCTTTTTTTGTTTTTTGTATTCACTACTACAATTCATGGTTTTTCTTATTGGGTTTTTGAGTAAAAAATACCCAAAAGTGATAGGTGTAAAAGAAACCACCTTGGCAATTTGAACAAGTTGTTTACATGACTTGGTAATCCAATTGGACCTTGTCATTTTGATTAGTAGAATGACAAACGAAATGACTAACTATTCCATTGGTAGAGAATGGACATTTGATTAGGTCAATTTTACACCTAATTTAAAAAATAAAAATGGATTATTATTTTAAAAATTAATAGGTAGGTAGGTAAATAAATAAATAAATAGGTACCTAGTAAATAGGTTTAGGTAGGTTGAAAAAATGCACTTAGGTAAGTAGGTGCTAGCTTAACCTAACCTACCATGACCTAACCTACCCTAACCTAAACCTACCTAGCCTACCTAACCTAACCTAACCTAACCTAACCTAGCCTACCTAATTCGGTGACTTAAATTAATGGCTAAACATAATGGTTAAACATGATTGTTAAACCTAATTGATAAACCTAGTGGCTAAATTTCATGGGTAAACATAGTGTTTAAACTTAGTCAAAAAACCTAATGGCTGAACATATTTCATGGCTAAACTTAGGTTGAACCTTGTGGCAAAATCTAATGGATAAACATAATGGCTAAACCTAAGTTAAACCTAGTGGGTAACTTTAATGGTTAAACATATTGGATAAACCTAGGCTATACTTAATGATTATACTTAGTGGTTAAATTTAAATTATACCTATTGGCAAAATTTAATTGTTTGACTTTAGTTAAACCCAGTGCCAAATTTAGTGGCTAAGCATAATGGCTAACTTTAATGGTTAAATCTAGTAGTTATAATTAGGTAGGAAAATGGGTAGATAGGGAAATAAATAATATGTTAATAGGTGGTTAATTAAATAAGTAGATTGTACGAAAGTGAGAATATAAGTAGGTATGTAGGTAGGTAGGTAAATAAAAGGTGGGTAAGTGGGTGGGTAATAAGTAGGTAAGTACTTAACTAAATAAATATGTGGATGAATAGGTAGGAGGTAGATCATAGGGTAGTAGGCCATGTTATATTTGATTAAAAATCATTAGCCATCTTGATTAAATGTTAAACTTGATTAAAGACCATTAGTAATTTTTACTAAAAATTGTTGGCCATTTTGACTAAATGTTCAATTTGACTAAAGACAATTGGTCATTTTGACTAAGGTTATACAACTTGGCTATGTGTATTTAATCAAATGAACCACTATAATCAAGTTGATTAATCAATAAATACATGTGTCATTCAAGCCCTTGGCCTTTAGTCAAAATGTATGTGTCCATTAGTCAAAATGACAAGTTAATTAATTTAAACCCTTTTAAAAACCATTAATTATAATAATGATTTCAAGTTTTTTTGCTTACTTTTGTTCGAGTTATTCACGTTGAGGATATTGTCTTACTTTTCAAGCTTTTTATGAACTTTTATCAATAAAAAAAGGTGCAAGTAAAATATTTTGTACATCCTTGTTACCTTTTTTTCTACTTGAAAACACGAAAAATAAAAATAAAAAATCAAACTTCTAACCTTCCATTTCAAAACAAATGATTTTTTTTTCCATGGGCATCTCTAGCCTCCCTCTAAGCTTTTAAAAAAAATTGTGTCATATCATTTGGACTTGAAAAAGTACCCCAAAAGTATCCCCCATTTTTTGGGGGTTGGGGATGATTTTAATTATAATGAAAATAAATTCAATTAACCAATATATATGTTCACTGCATCAATATTGAGGTGCTTGAAAAAAAAACCAAATACTTGCAAAAACTTTTCACTTACTTTCAAGTACTTGAACTTTATTTTTCAAATTGTGACAAATTTTAGGTCCAATTCAAGTACTTAGGTGCAAAATAACCACTCATTCAAGCATCCCCTTATGGTCACTATAAGTTCAAAAGCGCAAGATTGATGGTCGCACAATTGATGTCACGAATGTTGCAATTGCATGGTGGGCATTTGAAACTCGTGTGAGTCCTAATAAAGATGATGTGATGAGGAAATGCTTGGAAGCAAGAATGCATGATGAGAAGCCTACACATTTCCTAATGGAAACTCAAGTAATGTGTACAAATACCTTATCATTCATCTTGTTTTGATTTTATTGCACTTTAATGTTCCTCAATTAAGTACACACATGACATTGTTGTGGACCGGCAAGAAAAGATTTATGGAAGATTTTCCAACTTGGGAAGTTGTAGGAAAACTAACGTACTTACAATGTAATTGTTTCCATTCATCCATGACTTTTGTGGATTATGAAAACACTATTTGGTGTAAATTGTGCAAGTTTATGTCCTATGATTGATTAATATGTAAAATAATTGTAAACTAATGTAGTTGTGTATTACAAAAGTCCAATTAAAGTGTTGCAATAGTACCTAATTGTACATGTACGTCCATAATGGATGTGGTAACATCTCCTAAATGTACAACATAATTACATCTACAATGATGTAGTACTACTTAATTGTATAAATGTTTGCCAACAATCCTTGTAATGAAGTAATAGTGATTAACTTTGTTATAAAAATCCACTATTCTTAAATAAACCAACAAAAGTATTTGGTGAAAATGGAGTATACACTACTAGGAGATGCGGGCCAAGTTCACCTTGTATTTCACTAGGATTTTGAGTGAACTAGGACAGATTCACTATATGAAATCATGGTAAAACATGTTAACCCCTAGTGACCGGGGACCGGTCGAGAGGATAGGTCAATTAAGCTAATGAAACAAGATGACAAAAAGTGATGCCCAAATTTAGGTGGAAATTACACCTATTAGTTAAATCAACCTACAACACTAGTCAAT
>Ga0209208_10013156_pt1 | contig 10375 bp, 10 predicted proteins | sample S1TSphfallax_3_FD_187694 | JGI IMG/M metagenome (GOLD analysis project Ga0209208, IMG submission 187694) | Host-associated microbial communities from peat moss isolated from Minnesota, USA - S1T2_Fd - Sphagnum fallax MG (SPAdes) (version 2) | ecosystem: Host-associated > Plants > Peat moss >... | reverse complement strand
CCCTCACATCAATGGGTTATGGTAACATATGAGTTACCGGTGCGGAAGCGATCAAAACCCTCTTTCATCATCCATCTAGCCGTTGGAGGGATCTCGAAGCCGACCGCTATCGGGATATCGGCGAAGATGCGCTGCCTGAAGAGGCCGGACGCCTGGGTGTACGCGCGAGCAAACAGGTCCGCACCCAAGGTTGACGAATTCGCTTGATCGGGCGCGTGGCCCATCCAGACCGTCATCGCGCTTTCACCCAACGGCCAAGCCCAAGCGCCAGGGGCGCGATGAGCAGAGCGGTCGCCGCCGCCGCCAGAACGCCGATGGTGCGGGTGGTGTGATCGGCGACGGCGCCATAGGCGATGGGGGCGAGGCCGCCGGCGCCGATGACGCCAGTGTAGAACAGGGCGAAGGCGCGGCCCGCGTCGCCGGCCGGGGCGAGCTCGGGCACCGTGCCGTAGAGGACGGACGAAGTGCCGTTGAGGACCAGCCCCAGGAGCGGCAGGATCAGCAGCGTCGCCGGCAGCGGCGTGAACAGGGTGGCGACAATCAACAGGGCCGTGGCGGTCTCGGTGACGATGACGGCGCCGATGACGCCCAGGTGCTCGCCAAGCCAGCCGCAGGTCGCCTTGCCGAGCGCGCCGCCGAGGAAGAGCAACGCCAGGGCCAGGCCCACGGTCGCTGAGTTTCCGCCGCCACCGTGGATAAGAAAGGGAAGAAAGAGCAAATAGCCCATGCGCGTGGCCGTATCGAGGCCGCCGATGGTCATCAGCAGCCCGAAGCCGAAACGGCCGCGCCCGCGGGCGAGGGTCTCCCCGCCTTTGGGCGGGGCCGGGGCCGTTCGCGGGGCCAGGGCCAAAAGGGCGACGGCGACGCCGAGGCCGAGCAGCGCCAGAAGACCCGCCACCGGGCGCCAGGCGAGGATGGGTAGCAAGAGGGCCACGGCGGCGGGGACGCTCGCCTTTCCCAGGTCGCCCGAGAAATTATAGATTCCCAGGGGCCTGCGCGCCTCGCCGACATAGGTTTCGGTGACCAGGAGCGAGCCCCGGGGATGCTGGATGCTGGATCCCACCCCGGCCAGCAGCAGGCCGACGCAGAGGCCTGCGAAGCCCAGCGGCGTCGCCATGAGCAGGAAACCGCTCGCCGCGACCACGGTGGAGAGGACCAGGGCGGCGCGGGGCGAAACGCCGCGAAGCCAGCGGGCGGCCGGCACCTGCAGGCCCCCCATGGACCCGTAATAGAGGGCCCGAACCATCGCGAGGCCCGCATAGGAAAGTCCGAACTGCGCCTGCCACACGGGCAGAAAGGCATAGAGCCCATCTGTGTAGCCGTCGTGCAGCGCATGGGCCAGGCAGGCGGCGATCAGGCTGCGCCGCTTCGTGGGCAGGCCCTCCGCCAGAAGCGCGCCGTCCGCCGTGGTGGTGATCCGCATCCTATTCCAGAGACAAGACCGCCGACTCCATCAGATCCGCCAACCGGTTAAGTGTCGGATGGGGATCGCGCGTCAAGTGGCGCGTATAGGCCACGTCCGGCAGCGGGGGCAGGCTCCAGCTATGGTCCCCCGGCGGTTCGATGCGGCGGGTCGAGAAGAGGCTTGTGCGGCAGGTGAGAGCCAGATCGGCCTCCAGAGCGGCGCGCAACACCGAGAGGCTCGGCGTCTCCAGGACGATGCGGTAGGGGCGACCGACGGCGTCGAGCGCCTTCAGCGCGGCCTCGCGGAACCTGCAGGGCTTCTCCAGCACAGCCAGGGGCAAGACCTCTTCCTGGGCCAGGGCCGGATCGCCGAACCAGTGGGTCGCGGCGGTTTCCACGGCGGCCGGATCATCCGCCGCCCCCATGCAGAGCACCACGTCCAAACGGTCGGACGCGAGGAGATCGAGCAGTTCAGCCGATCCGCCCACGCGGACCTGGAGCTGGGTCTCCGGATGGCGGTGGGCGAAGCGCGAGAGGACGCCGCCCAGAAGGGTCTCGGCGAAATCCTGCACCAAACCCACACGCGCCGGCCCGGCGAGGGTGTCGCCGGTGAGAGCCGAGAGGGCCTTGTCATTGATGGCCAGCATGTCGCGGGCATAGGCCAGCAGCGTTTCCCCCGCCGGCGTCAGGGCGAGGCGGCGACCATCGCGATGAAAGAGGGGCGACTGGACCGTGTCCTCCAGCCGCTTCATCTGCAGACTGAGGGCCGACTGGGTCACGAAAACCCGCTCCGTCGCCTTCAGCATGGACCCGGAATCCACGATGGCGGCGAAGCTGCGCAGCAGTTCGGTGGGCAGGTTAACGGGCATGGAGACCCGCCACTATCAGTATCTCTAAACCCTGCCTTGAAGATAAGTGGTTTGTCAGTCGCATCGAGAGAGGCCCTTTAGGCATGTTGTAAACGCTCCATCGGGTCGTGGCCTTGAAAGGGCAAGCCAGTGTCTCTCGCCTATCATGATAGATTAACTGACAAGGCGAAGGTTGGGGCTAAGGCTCGACCTAAGCTTTCCTGGCCGAAACTCGCTGATCAGCGCTGGCTTTCGCCGGTGCTGCTTCTGGCGATTTGGGAGGTCGCGTCCCTGACCGGCGTCATCCCGTCACGCATCCTGGCGGCGCCCTCGGCGGTTGTGCAAACCCTGGCTCACCTGGTCGTGAATGGCGATCTGCCCAATGCGCTGATTGTCTCCCTGGCCCGCATGGCCGTGGGTCTCGCGATCGGGGTGACGACAGGGACGGTTCTAGCCCTGGCCGCCGGACTGTCCAAGCTGGGGGAAACGCTGGTTGACCCGCCGCTTCAGATCATTCGCCCCCTACCGACCCTGGCCCTCACCCCGCTGTTCATCGTCTGGCTGGGCATCGGCGAGACGCCCAAGATCGCCCTTATATCGCTTGGCGTCACGTTTCCGATCTATCTGAACCTGTTCAACGCGATCCGAAGCGTCGATCCCCGGCTCATGGAGGCGGGGCGCAGTTTTGGCCTCTCGGGGTGGGACCTGATCGTCAATGTCGTCCTACCCGGCGCCATGCCGGGCTTTCTGGTGGGGCTGCGCTATGCCCTGAGCGTCTCGCTGCTGATCCTGGTGGTGGCCGAGCAGATCAACGCCTCGGCGGGCCTTGGCTATCTGATCAACAATGCCCGGGATTTCATGCAGACCGACGTCATCGTCGTCTGCCTTCTTGTTTACGCCCTTCTGGGCCTGGGGGCGGACCTGCTGGTGCGCGCGCTGGAGCGTCGCCTGTTGGTCTGGCGCCCCGCGTTCCTGAAAGCCTGACCCCCCATGCCTCAAGCGGAGCGCCCCATGTTGCAGACAGCCCGACGCCCAACGGCCGTTTCGCCGGTCTCCACGCCGCCGCGCGCGGCGACCACGACGCCCCCGCCATCGGTCAGGGTGAAGGGTTTCACCCGCAGCTTTGGTGCGACCTCCGTCCTGAAGGACATGAACCTCGACATTCAGCCGGGCGAGTTCGTGGCGCTCCTGGGCGCCAGCGGCTCTGGCAAGACGACGCTTTTGCGCACCCTGGCGGGGCTTGATCCCGCGCCGGTCGATCAGGTCTCCACACCCGCCGCCCGGGCCGTGGTGTTTCAGGATCCTCGTCTGATGCCGTGGAAGCGGGTCTGGCGGAATGTGGCTCTGGGCCTCACGGGGCGCGATATTCGCGGCAAGGCCGAGGACGCGCTGGGCGAAGTGGGTCTGAGCCATAGATTGGACGCCTGGCCCGCCACGCTTTCGGGCGGCGAGGCGCAGAGGGCGGCCCTGGCCCGGGCCCTGATCCGCGAGCCTAAGCTGCTTCTGCTGGATGAGCCCTTCGCCGCACTGGACGCCCTGACCCGCATCCGGATGCACGAGTTGGTGCTGAAGCTCTGGCGCGCCCATGATCCGGCCGTCCTTCTGGTCACCCACGACGTGGATGAGGCCATCACGCTCGCCGACCGCGTGCTGGTGTTGGATCAGGGGCGGATCGCGGCGGAGGAGGTGGTGACCCTGCCACGCCCGCGCGATGTGGATGATGCGTTCCAGGCCATTCGTCGTCGCCTCCTGGGTCATTTGGGGGTAACAAGCCATGACCCGGCGGTCGCCGCTGAACTGATCGCCTTTCGCCCGCGCCAGGAGGCGCATTAGATCGGTCAGACCGCTCATGACCCAATTCGTTCCGGCGCGCCCCAATCTCGCGCGTCTGCGGGGCTTCATCGCCGCCTTTACGCGACTGATCGATACCCAAGCCGACGAGGCCCGGTTGCTGCATGGGGGCGCCGCTCTCCTGGCCGATCTGATCCGCGCGGATGACTGGTTGCCCGCCGCCTTCGCCGCCGCCGACCCCGCGCGCTATCAACAGCACCTCCTGCATTGCGACGCCCTGGAGCGGTTCAGCGTTGTCAGCTTCGTCTGGGGGCCGGGCCAAGAAACCCCGGTGCATGACCACACGGTCTGGGGTTTGGTCGGCCAACTTCGTGGGGCGGAGGCCTCGCAGCCCTATGAATGCCGGGAGGGCCAGATGGTCCCTGTGGGACCCCGCCTCGTCCTGAAGCCCGGTCAGGTGGAGGCGGTCTCCCCCCGGATCAGCGACATTCATCAGGTGTCGAACGCCGCGGATGAGGTCTCGGTCAGCATCCACGTCTATGGCGGCAATATCGGGGCTGTGCGCCGCTCGACCTTCGCGCCCGACGGTGCGGCAAAGACCTTCATCTCCGGCTATTCCAACACCGCGACGCCCAATCTTTGGGACCGCTCCGTGGAAGCGCGCGCGGAGGCCGGGGCGTGACCCCCGCCAGCCTTTCGCCCGCCGAGGTCCGCTTCGCCTGGATCAGCCGGGCGGAAATCGCCGTGATCGACCTGCGCGAGGAAGACCCCTTCGCGGGGGCCCACCCCCTCTTCGCCGCCTGCCTGCCCCTGAGCCGACTGGAGCTGGAAATCGGCGACGCGGTTCCAAGGCTCACGACGCCCATCGTTCTCTATGACGACGGCGAAGGGATGGTCGAACTGGCGGCCGATCGCTTGGCGGAGCTGGGATACACGGAGGTGAAGGCTCTGGAGGGCGGCCTCTCCGGCTGGCGCGCCGCGGGGCTGGAGATCTTTCAGGACGTGAATTCCGCCAGCAAGGCCTTTGGCGAGCTGGTGGAGCATCGCCGCCATACGCCCTTCATTACGGCCGAACGCCTCCAGGAGGACCTGGACAGGTCGGCCAAGCTGGTGGTGCTGGACGCCAGGCGCTTTGACGAATTCAACACCATGAGCATCCCCACGGGGGTGAGTACGCCGGGGGCGGAACTGGTCCTGCGGGCCAGAGCCCTCGCGCCCGATCCTCAGACCACCATCGTCGTCAATTGCGCGGGGCGCACCCGCAGCATCATCGGCGCCCAGTCGCTAATCAACGCCGGCGTGAAAAACCCGGTCAGGGCCCTGCGCAACGGGGCCATAGGCTGGACCCTGGCGGGCCAGATCCTGGAGCATGGCCAGACCCGGCGCGCGCCGGACGTGGGGGGGCAAGAGGCCGAGGCCGCGCGCAAGGCCGCCGCCCATGTGGCCTATCGCGCCGGCGTGCGCGAGGTGGATGTGGAAGGCCTGGCGCGGCTGGCGGCCGACCCTCAGCGGACTCTTTATCGCTTCGATGTGAGACAGCCCGAGGATTACCTGCGCGGCCATATTCCAGGCTTCCGGAACGCCGAGGGCGGCCAGCTGGTGCAGGAGACGGACATGTTCGCCCCGGTGCGCGGCGCGCGCGTCGTGTTGGCGGATGATCACGGGGTTCGCGCCCACATGTCCGCCTCCTGGCTCGCCCAGATGGGGTGGGAGGTCTACGTGTTGAACGGCGGGTTCGACCGCGAGCTGGAGACGGGCTCCTGGCGCGCCGCCCGGCCGAAACTCCCCCCGGCGGCCACCTTGTCTCCTGAGGCTCTGGCCCAAAAGATCGACGACCAGCGCGTGGTGGTTGTGGATGTGGGTCCCAGCAAGGCGCATCGAAAAGGCCATGTGCCCACCGCGCGTTTCGCCATCCGCGCGCGCCTGGCGAGCTATGCGGGGTCCCTTGCGGAGACCCGGCGACCCATCGTCTTCACCTCGCCCGATGGGGCCCTGGCCCATTTCGCGGCGGCCGATTTCTTCGCCATAACCCGCACCGCCGCCCGGGTGCTGGAGGGCGGCACGGACGCGTGGCGGAACGCCGGATTGCCTCTGGAGGCTGGGTTTGCCGACGCGCTCTCGCCGCCAGAGGACATCTACCGCCGGCCCTATGAGGGATCGGACCATCCCGTGGAGGCCATGCAGGCCTATCTGGATTGGGAATACGGCCTCGTCGATCAGCTCGCGCGCGACGGATCGCATGGGTTCTATGTGATCTAGAGCGTGTTCCGATAAGTCGGAACCGGTTATCGGACTAAACACGCGTAAAAACAAAGACCTAGAGCGCCGATGTGGTTCTATCAAATCGCAACAGGCTCTAGAGCTGACCCATTGAGGAAATCTGCAGTCTGGGATTACAAAAACTCGTTTAGTCTCAATGTCTAATTCACATAGCGTGCGGATCGTCCCTTTAAGGTGAAGGATACCCCGCGATGTCCGTTGAATTCATTGGCTATATCGGCAGCCACGACGCGTCGGAGACCCGCCCGCCCCAGGGCGCGCCTCTGGATATCGCGCATGTGGAGGCCGTGGCCCGCGCCCATGAAGCGGGCGGGTTCGACCGCGCGCTCGTCGCCTTCCACTCCACGTCCCCCGAAAGCATCCTGATCGCCGGCCATGCGGCCAGCGTGACCCGGAAGCTCGGCTTCATGATCGCCCACCGCCCCGGCTTCACGGCCCCGACCCTGGCGGCTCGGCAACTCGCGACCCTAGATCATTTCAGCGGCGGCCGCATCGCGGTCCATATCATCACCGGGGGCTCGGACGCGGAACTGGCCAAGGATGGCGATCATCTGACCAAGGATGAGCGTTACGCCCGCACCAGCGAATATCTGGACATCGTCCGCCAGGAATGGACCAGCGATCAACCCTTTGACTACGAAGGCAAATACTACACCGTGAAGGGCGCCTTTGGGGCCATCAAGCCCGTGCAAAAGCCTCACATTCCGATATATTTCGGCGGCTCGTCCGACGCGGCCATCCCCGTGGCTGGCAAGCACGCGGATATCTACGCCCTGTGGGGCGAGACCCAGGCCCAGGTGCGTGAGCATGTGGCCAGGGTGCGCGCCGCCGCGGCCAAGCATGGCCGCAAAATCCGCTTCAGCCTCTCGCTGCGTCCCGTTCTCGCGGAGACCGAGGAGGCGGCCTGGAAGCGCGCGGATGAGATCGTCGAAACCACCAAGGCGCTGCGCCAGAAGGCGGGTTTAAGCCTTGTGGATCATGCGCCCCCCAATGCCGGCTCGCAGCGCCTTCTGGCCGCCGCGGCCCAAGGCACGCGCCTCGATAAGCGGCTGTGGACGGGCGTCGCGGCCGTGACTGGGGCGGCGGGCAATTCCACGGGCCTGGTGGGCACGCCTGACCAAGTGGCCGAAGCGATTCTGGATTACTATGACCTGGGCGTCACCACCTTCCTGATCCGGGGCTTTGATCCCTTGAATGACGCCGTTGGTTATGGCCGTGACCTGATCCCGCGCGTCCGCGAACTGGTGGCCGCCCGCGACGCCACGGGTCTGGCCAAAGCGAGCTAAGCAGGCCTGGCCGGCCTTCGCTGGGCGCGGGATGCATGACTGATATGACTTTATCCCCGCGCGCCGCGCGGGGCGTGAGCGCCGCCCTGATCCTCGTGTTTGTGGCGGCTCTGGCGGTCGTGGCGAGCTGCGGCCCCAAAGGCGCGGCGCGATCATCGCCGCCGCCCATCTTGAAGGTGGCGAGCCAGAAGGGCGGCACCAAGGCGCTTATCCTCGCCTCACACGCGCTGGATGGCGCGCCCTATCAGGTGGAGTGGAGCGAGTTTCCCTCGGCCCAGGCCCTTCTGGAGGCGCTGGGCGCCAATGCGGTCGATCTGGGCGGCGTGGGCGACGCGCCATTCCTCTTCGCCTACGCCAATGATCCCAAGCTGAAGGTCGTCCAGACCGGGCGAAGCCAGTCGGGCGGCAAGTCCGTGGGCGTCGTCGTGCCCAACAACTCCCCCATTCGAAGGGCGGCCGACCTGCGCGGGAAGCGCATCGCCACCGGCAAGGGCTCCATCGGCCATTATCTGCTGCTGCGTGTGCTGGATCAGGCCCACATTCCGGTCTCGGCGGTGAAGGTTGTGTATCTGTCGCCCGGCGACGCCAAGGCGGCCCTGGCCAATGGGGCGGTGGACGCCTGGTCCACATGGTCGCCCTATACGAATCTGGAAACCCGCGACGGGGCGGGCCGGGTCGTAGCGGATGGAACCGGGCTCTTGAACAGTTATCTTTTCATGGCGTCCACCGATCAGGCCATAGCCGCCAAGCGTCCGGAACTGGCCGACTTTCTCCAGCGCCTGAGCAAGGCCCAGCAGTGGGAGGCGGCCCATGTGTCGGAGTTCGCCAAGGTCTTGGCCTCGGAAACAGGATTGCCGCCCGACGTCGCCCTGGCTGTCGCGCGCCTTCATAACTATCAGGATACGCCCATCACGCCCGCCCTGGCGGCGGAGGAGCAGGCGACGCTTCAGCGCTATGTGGACGCCGGCGCCCTGGCCAAGGCGCCCGCCACCGCCGGGGCCTTTGATCCGGAGTTCAATCCCCCGTCGCACCCCTGAGCCGGCCTTTAACGCTTGGCAGGCCATGCATTGGCGCGGCTGAAGCTTCTTATGAAACAAGCTCGTTTGATCGCGCGGCGGGAGGGGGCTGAACTGGACATTACAGCCCCGCAGGAGGATTAGCCCATGGTCGCCGATACGCTTCGCCAACGCCTCGCGGACCTCCACGCGGAGCGCGTGCGCACCTGGGATCCCGCTGTGCTGCAGGTCAATATCGACCAGCGGCGCCAGCTCGTGGAAACCGCTCACCAGGACGGCTTCATCAAGGTTGGGGACCGGGTCGCGTCCTTCGTGGTTGAGGAGGTGGATGGCGATGATCTCAGCCTGGAGGGCTTGCTGCGCGAAGGTCCTGTGGTTCTGGTCTTCTTCCGTTTCGCCGGTTGTCCGGCCTGTAATATCGCGCTCCCCTATTACAACGAGGCTCTGGCGCCCGGCCTGAAGGCTCTGGGCGCAACTCTCGTGGCCCTCAGTCCTCAGGTCCCAGAGCGGCTGAAGGATATCAAGATCCGCCAGGGCCTGGACTTTGCCGTCGCCACGGACGCGAACAACGCCCTGGCCAAGCGCTTTGGCATCGTCTTTGAGCCGGATGAGGCGTCCAAGGCCGCCGCCCGCGCCAAGGGCAATTTCATCGGCGATGTGACGGGAACCGGAACCTGGGAACTGCCCATGCCGACGGTGGTGGTGATCGACCAGGAGGGAATTGTGCGGTTCGCCGAGGTCAGTCCGGATTGGCTGGTGCGGGCGGAAGCTGGCCCGATCCTTGACGCGGTGCGCGCCGCCAGCCTCGCGGTCGCGGCCTAGACGCCACATCCACAAGGCGCTTTTGGCCCGCGAAGCCCTTTTGGATCGTCGGGCCATCAGCCTTGGGGGTGTGGCCGTCGCCCTCTCCGCCTGCGCGCCAAAGCCACGGCGCTTGGCGCGGCTGCGGATCGGCTATCAGAAAAGCGGGGTCTTACTCTCGGCCAAGTCCCGGGGCATGATCGGAAAAGCCCTACCCGGCACAAGGCTCGAATGGGCGCTCTTCCCCTCCGGGCCCCCGATGCTGGAGGCCATGGCCGCGGACGCGGTGGATTTCGGGGCCACGGGCGACACGCCACCCATCTTCGCCCAGGCGGCCGGCGCGCCCCTGGTTTATGCGGCCTCCCAGCCCCTGACGGGCCAGGGCGAAGCGGTGATCACGCCAGCCGGCTCGTCGCTCGCCTCGCCTAAGGACCTTAAGGGGCGGCGCGTCGCCGTGACCCGGGGCTCATCATCACACTTGCTGCTGATCCGCGCCTTGAACAGCGCCGGCCTCAAGCTTTCGGATATCACCGTGGTCTTCCTCTCCCCGGGTGACGCCGCGGGGGCTTTCGCGTCCGGCGGGATCGACGCCTGGGCGATTTGGGATCCCTTTCTGGCCCTGGCGATGCGGGACCAAAAGGCGCGAATCCTGATCAGCGGCGCCGCTCTGCCGGCGAGCGACGCCTTCTATCTGGCCAGCGCGAGCCTGGCCCGCGATGCGCCCGATGTTCTGCGCGAGTTCCTGGAGGCCCTGCGGGCGGAGTGCGTGTGGGGCAACACCCACCCCGCCGAGATGGTCCAGATCATCGCGGGCGCGAGCCGCCTGCCGCCTGACGTGGTCCTGACCAGTCTGCGGCGCGGGCCCCTGGCCGTGGAGCCAATGACCGCGCCCGTGATCGCCCGTCAGCAGGCGGCGGCCGATATCTTCGCGGGTCTCCACATTATTCCG
>Ga0209208_10013155_pt1 | contig 10376 bp, 12 predicted proteins | sample S1TSphfallax_3_FD_187694 | JGI IMG/M metagenome (GOLD analysis project Ga0209208, IMG submission 187694) | Host-associated microbial communities from peat moss isolated from Minnesota, USA - S1T2_Fd - Sphagnum fallax MG (SPAdes) (version 2) | ecosystem: Host-associated > Plants > Peat moss >... | reverse complement strand
CTCGGGGGAAGCCACCACCTTCCCCCATATATTATTCTCTGCGCCACGTTTCGGGGACTACATCCAAATGGCTCTTTTTCCCGGGACTCCCAAGTTGGAATCCCGAAATTGTCCCGAAATTGTCCCAAGTGGAGTCCCAGGACTTTGGGAGTTCATAACTCACGACTGCAAAGTCTGATCGCAACGAGGTCTGAACCAAACTTGTAGCCCTCGTCGTCATCTTTTCAACGGCGTATTGCAATCTCAATTCGGAGGTCGGGAAGAGGTCGATTCGCGACTTTTAGCGGTCGGGGGTCAAATTGCCAATTTGACTCCCGGCCCTTCTTTTGCCCATAACTTGGGCGACAGATATCCAAATGGCCAACACGAGGCCATTTTCGATATCTACGCTTCAAGACCTTTCCAATGACACCAAGAACACCCAAATGAAAGGTGTTTTGGGCCTTGCTGTTGAGCTCTGAACATACGGGAGTCTCGAAGGACTACAAATCCTCACTTTTTTCTAAGTGTTCGGCTTCACCCCCACACTTGGCCAAAGTAGGGTTGCGACATAGCAAGTCACCATATGGGGCACTCGTCCTTTTCGTTCACAAAAAGGATGGGACTTTGAAGATGTGTGTGGATTATAGAGCCCTCAACAAGGTGATCGTGAAGAATCGATATCCATTACCTTGGATTGATGACTTGTTTGATCGACTTTCGGGAGCCAAGGTGTTTAGTAGGATTGACCTACGTTCCGGGTATTACCAAATTCAAATTGCACAAGGGGATGAGGAAAAAACAGCTTGTCGCACAAGGTATGGTTCCTACGAGTTCTTGGTGATGCCTTTTGGCCTCACTAACGCACTCGCCACATTTTGCACCCTCATGAATGACATTTTCCGAGAGTGACTTGATGATTTTGTGGTCGTCTACATAGACGACATTTTGGTTTATAGTGACTCCTTGGAGGAGCATGTGGAACACCTTTCGAAAGGTGTTCCACAGGTTGAGAGAAAATAAGTTGTATGCCAAGTTTGAGAAATGCGAGTTTGGAGTCTCGGAGGTGGACTTTCTTGGGCATAGGATCACCCAAGAAGGTTTGAAGATGGATGACCATAAGGTGAAGGCAATTTTGGATTGGGAACCGCCTAGGTCGGTTCCCGCCTTGAGATCCTTTTTAGGATTAACGTCCTATTATCGCAAGTTCATCAAGAACTTTACAAAGATAGCCACACCTTTGACAAACCTTTTGAAGAAGTCATCCGGGACTTATGAATGGGATGAGGCATGCAATGAAGCCTTTGAAACCTTGAAAGGCATTTTGGTGAAGGCGCCCGTGTTGAAGTTGCCCGATTTTGACAAGGATTTTGAGATCCATTCCAATGTTTCCAACTTTGCCATAGGAGGAGTCCTAGTGCAAGATGGAAGGCCCGTGGCCTTTGAAAGCAAGAAGTTGAGTGAGACGGAACGAAGGTGGCCAACCCATGAGAAGGAAATGTGGGCCGTGATACATTGTCTCAAAACTTGGGGCCATTACATAGGCTCCAAGGATGTGGTGGTGTGGACCGACAATGTGTGACGCGCTCCCAAGTCACGGGGTGAAACCCACTTGAGGGTTTCACAAAGTTAAGTTGCGGAAAGTTGAGACTTGGAGGCACGCTCCCGGCTTCCAACTCTAGAAAGGGGTAGAGGGTCGAGTTGCGAGCCCAGGGATTAGACTACGAAGATGATTTAGTAAATCAAGCTTGAATCTGCATCAAAACAAACCACCCACGTGGTTAGTTCACATTCCGGGACACCCTTGGGTGTTGGGACAAGCCACGGGCACTTAGGACCACGAGACACACCACGGCCCGGACTCGGGGGAAGCCACCACCTTCCCTCATATAGTATTCTCTGCGCCACGTTTCGGGGACTACATCCAAATGGCTCTTTTTCCCGGGACTCCCAAGTTGGAGTCCCGAAATTGTCCCGAAATTGTCCCGGGTGGAGTCCCGAGACTTTGGGAGCTCATAACTCACGACTTCAAAGTCTGATCCCAACGAGGTCTAAACTAAACTTGTAGCCCTTGTTGTCATCTTTCCAACGACGTATCGCACTTTCAATTCGGAGGTCGGGAAGAGGTCGATTCGCGACTTTTAGTGGTCGAGAGTCAAACTGTCAGTTTGACTCCCGGCCCTTCTTTTGCCCATAACTTGGGCGACAGATATCCAAATGGCCAACGCGAGGCCATTTTCGATATCTAAGCTTCAAGACCTTTCCAATGACACCAAGAAAACCCAAATGAGAGGTGTTTTGGGCCTTGCTGTCGAGCTCTGAACATTCGGGAGTCCTCGGGGACTCCAAATCCTCACTTTTTCCAAGTATTGGGCTTCACCCCCACACTTGGCCAAAGTAGGGTTGCGACAATGTGACCTTGAAATACTTTGCCACTCAGCCAAAGTTGTCATCAAAACAAGTGAGATGGCAAGACACATTGGCTTTATTCAATGTGGACATTTGGCATAAGCCCGGGAAGGAAAATGTGGTGCTCGATGCGCTAAGTCGAAAACACCAACTTAAAGTGGTGTATGTGGGGGAAACAAAGTTCCAAAAGGAAGTTTGAGTTGAGAGCTGTCATGACGAGTTTGCCAAGGAAAGGAAGCAAGACATCCAAAAGGGGATGAATTCCCACTTCCACTTGCGAAATGGACTATTGTGGTATAAGCAAAATCGGCTCTATGTTCCAAAAGGGAGGTTAAGGGATGTGCTTTTGAGGGAATGTCATAATGGGCCCCTTGTGGGCCATGGTGGTGCAAAGCGCACCACCACATTCCTCAAGAAGTCCTACTATTGGCCCAACTTGAAAGAGGACGTGGAAGAATACGTGAAGACTTGCTTGACTTGCCAACAAAACCGAGTACTCAATAAGAGGCAAGCCAGATTATTGCGACCATTACCCATTTCGGAAGGGCCGTGGGAAAGTGTGTCCATGGATTTCATGGTGAGTTTGCACCATCAAAGGGGTTTGATGCGATCATGGTGGTGGTGGATCAGTTTAACAAGATGGCACACTTCATTCCCACCAAGGAAAGTGCCACGGCCCAAGAGACGGGAAGGTTGTTTTTCACCCACGTGTTCAAGCATCATGGCCTCCCAAAGGACATTGTGGCAAATCGAAACCCAAAGTTCACAAGTAAGTTTTGGAGAGCCTTGTGGAAGCGCATGGGGTCGAAGCTAAAGATGAACACCTCTTTCCGACCCCAAACCGATGGACAAACCGAGAGGGTGAACTTGGTCATCCAACAATTCCTAAGGAATTATGTGGCGGCGGATCAACAAGATTGGGTGGACCATTTGGAGTTGGCCGAGTTTTGTTACAATAATTTGGAGCATTCGGCAACGGGGGCCACCCCCTTTCAAATGGTGACGGGGAAGTCACCAATTGTGCCCACAACTTGGGTTGGGCAACCTCCAAGTGATGCGAGTGAGGAAGTGCCCATGGTCACACAACTTGATGAAGAGAGGCGGCGCTTGTGGGAGATGGCCAAGGCCAATCTTGAGAAGGCGCATAAAAGGTACAAGGACTTTGCGGATAAGTCTCGACGAGAGGTGAACTTTGAAGAAGGGGATGAAGTGTGGTTGAACATTAAGAACTTCCGGTTGCCCGAAGGTTTGCGTCACAAGTTCTTGGGCCCATATGCGGGCCCATTCAAAGTGTTGGAAAAGAAATTTCCGGACACTTACAAATTGAAACTATCGAAAAATCTTAAGGTTCATCCAGTATTTCATGTTTCGTTTTTGAAGCCGGTCACCCGTGATGCCTCAAGGCCTAATCAAGAGCACAACTCAAGGCCCCCTCCGGACTTGGTTCACAATGAACCCGAGTTTGAAGTGGAGGCCGTGCTCAAATCAAGGCAACTAAGGGGGCGAGACCGGGAGTACTTGGTCAAGTGGAAAGGATACCATCCCATAGAGGCATCTTGGGTGAATGAGTCCGATATGGAACATGCCCAAGAAGCCATAGAAGAATTCCACAATAGACCGACAAAAAGGCAAAGGAAACATAGAGCGTGATGAGGACATCACCTTTCTTTTAGTGGGGCGGAAAGATACACAAATGTACCACATCAAGTTGTAAGTGAAATAAAGGCTAGGTTTTCAAACTTTCAAGAGATTACATCACAAACATAGTGAGTATGATAAAAAGGGGGTTGTCAAGTGGCATGGACAAATGGAGCTCTCTTGCGTAAGCCTAAATCAAAATCAGATTCCTACTTGGGGGCTAAAAGAAATCTTGGTCCCAAAAGAGGAGGTAAGCAAGGTGAGCTTGCGGGGACGTGCACATGCCCAAAGTGCATCCTGAGGGGTTGGTTGGTAGTGGCGGCCATCGCGGGAAGTCATGACCCCATTCGCGTACTATAATCGCGTAGCTTGGGACTTAGGCTTTTGCAAAGCCTAAACGTTGCTTCTCGTACCTTGATAGGCACACCTTTAGTTAGGCTTGATTGTTGTGATCAAGGCACAAGGTTAGGGAAGGAGTCATGTCAAGTAGTGACGCACTCCCAAGTCCCTTGTTGAACCCACTTGAAGGTCCAACTATGTGTAGTTGCGGAAAGTTGGGACTTGGAGGGTGCTCCCGACTTCCAGCACTATAGAGGGGTAGAGGGGCGTGATAGAAGTCCCGGGATTAGACTAGGAAGAGGGATTAGAAGATCAAGCTTGAATCTGCATCCACAAACTAACCACAAGAAGGTTAGTTCGCATTCGGGACACCCTTGGGTGTTGGGACAAGCCCCGGGTACTTTGACACACAAGACTCACCACGGCCCGGACTCGGGGGAAGCCACCACCTTCCCCCATATAGTATTATCTGCAACGCTCCGCGGCGGGCGATGGGAGCTCTCTGCTACCTGAGTGTGTATTAGAGTAGACCATGATCCCCTAGTCCGAATGCACCTTTTTCAGTAGATTCTTAAGCGTTTTCTCCCTGAGATGATGGAAATATGCTCAGATGCTGCTGATTCACAAACCGCCAAGCTAGAGGAATTTATTTTGGTAGCTCATAGGATAAGGAAAGCGGGATGTGGAGCTCGGCCGGGACTCAGCATAATGTAGATGGATATGTGAGCAAATACAAAACAAGATTAGTTACCAAAGGTTATGCCCAAACTTGTGGCATAGACTATGAAAAAACCTATGGTCCAGTTGCCAAAATGACAACTCTAAGAACAATCATTGCTATGGCAACAACAAAAGGATGGTCGTTACATCAAATGGATGTAAATAATGTTTTTTTTCATGGAGATTTACAAGAAGAAATGTACATGGAACAACCACTAGGTTATGTGGACCAAACACATCCTAATTTGGTTTGTAGGTTGAAGAAAGCTTTATACGGCTTGAAGCAAACACCTAGAGCTTGGTTAGACAAGATAGGTCAGTCAGTATCTTATCACAAGTGGATTTCAAACATCCAATGCGGATTTTTCACTATATGTGAAAAAGACAGATCATGGGATTGTTATCATAGTCATCTATGTTGATGACTTGATTATCACAAGAAATAGTGATGCAGACATCTTTGATTTGAAAAAGCTTTTGAAGCAAAAGTTTGAGATGAAAGATTTGGGAGAGTTGTGTTACTTCCTCGGCATTGAGTAATCCAATCCCCAAAAGGGATATGGTTACTACAAAGGCAATATGCCTTGAACAAATTGTCCAAATATGGGATGACGAGTTACAAAACCCATTTTCAATTCCATTGGAGCAAAATGGAACAAGTTGGCTTGGAACCCTAAACCCTAAACCCAACTTGAACCATTGGGTTGCTAGTAGAAGAGGGCACATTTTGGGGGGATTTAACTTGGAGATAATTAAGATTAATAATGTATTTGTACGTAGATCCAATTTTTTATAAAAGCTTTTCACTAACACATTTTGGGTCAAATTAAGGTGTTATTTTTAGTTAACTTTAATTGGGCAAGATTGGCCTATGTAATTACTTTTATTTAATGTGTGAACAAAAAATCTTTTGGCATTCCATTGGGTACTGTTCACTATATGGAGCAATAGTATTAACCATGGGTTTAAGAGTAGGAACTGCTTTAGTCCTTGTAGGTATGGCAATGAATGGGACCATGCATATTGAAGGTGTGAATCATATTGACCATGATTATGAGAAATTGGACCAAAAGTTATGTCTTTTCGATATGTCAATTCAAAGATTACCTTACTTCCCCTTTGAATTGACAATGTAATTCTTCCATCAAATGAATTTTTTTCATTATTGGCTCCTAATGGCTTGGTTAAAGATGACTCATTTTATGGTCACTTCCTTATACCTTCAAGACCAACTGATCTGTTGGAAAGAGATCATGCCACCTTTTTGAGGAAGGAGGGGGGGGGCTACTTCATTCCATTCATGATGCAATAGAGAGATTATGGGTGAGTACATCATCACTCTAGTGTTGTTGCATATTATCAATCCAATAGTCAAGTAGTTGTGGATTTGTTTGGATGAGTCAAACATTAGTTGAGGATAATTATTGCTAACCAATTTTGCAAATTATGGTGTAATATAGGTTCATTTTGTTTATTTGTGGTTATGAACTTTGCAGGTTTTTATTTCCAAAGTTCCATTAGAAGCTTTCAACAGTCTTCTAGAAAGCACCAAATGGAATTTGACTTCTTGTTGTTTCAAATAGAGGATTTATGTCCATGTTCTAAAAAGAGATGTGTGTGTTAGGGTTACAATTCTTAAACTTTCAACTCAAGTTACCTCTCTTGGTGTTTCTCAAGGAAGATTTTTGTTGTTGCATTAGGGCTTTATATGTTTTGTAGAGTAGAAATGTAATTTTTTAATTCAAATTCAAATGATTTCACATACTAGCATGATGTTTATCTAGGAGATGGAGACAAGTCTGTTTCTTATGTTTGATGATGTTCACCCTTTGTTGACCACCACACAAAATAGCAATCTTTATGCTAAACTTGCTGAAGAAAAGGTTGGTCCACTATTTTCTGCTACCCACTATATCACAAAGGGTGTGGTGGGTCTGGGCATTTCCTCTGAAGGTATTACAGTAAAAATTCTACCACATCAACATTTCATGGTTTTCTTGCACATAATGTCTTCTCTTCTACAATTAGTAATGGAGGTTTCTGTGTTTGATCATATTCCCAATGAAGGAAAAATGCAATCTATTTATTAACAAACACGACTTGGCAAAACAAGTGTGGCTAATGGGAGCCAAGTAACAATGTTGGCTCAATAACAACCATTATCTATATAATGGAAGACCTAAAGGGTTAGAGAAGATGGTGCAGCAGTAAGGTTTTCTTCTTTTGTAAATGTTGTTTTGGATTATTCTTTGGAAAAAAAAGCCCACATGAAAGGCGAAGAAGGAAAAGAGGTGATGGTAGAGGAGGGCATGGGAGTTACAGAGCAGTTGACTAGGGTTGGAAAGAACAACTTTTAATAGCTTGGAGTTTTGTTAGAGGGAATTGACAATATTACTACTACGAATGTAAATCAAGCAGTGGTAAATGGAGGTGATAACACAGGCACTGAAGGTAGATGAGCTAGGTGTGTCTCGATAGTAAAAGAGTGTTGAGGTCAATAAGGGGGAAATGAAAGAACTGGAGATGGTCTCCAATGGTAATGTCTCACAATTTTGGTGTTGACACTTGAAACTTTTATTCTTCGTTTGCTTGTATTGCTTTTTTTTTAAAAAACATTCAATAATGGGTTACAAATAGAGAAAGAAGTGTTCACCTGCATTTGATGAATATCCTTTCTTTTCTTGTAGCATACGAGTAATAATTTATTGTTCACCCCCTTCCATCTCCAAATCTATTAGTAGGGTCAAAGTTTTTTTTGTATAAATAGGCTGACTGTTTTGGATGAATTTTTTTTCATGACATGTACAACAATTTCATGGTCATTCCGTGGTTTTTGTGAGAAGGTAGAATCGTTCCCACATCCCTTATCATTGTTTGTGCTACCTTTTTTTAAGTTGTCATGGGAAGAAAACAAATGGATGTTGTATTTTTTAATTCATGTCTTACAAACTTGTTAACTTGTGTATGATTTTTTGTGAAATTCTAACATTGTAGGCACTTCTAAACTTTGAAAGATATAAGACATGGGTTCTAGGAATTGGAAATATTTAGAGACCAAGGCATATGGATAGCTCCTTTCTACAGATGGATAGCTAAAGGACTGGGTCTCCCGCTACACCTACAGCTCAAGTACCAAACTTTTCGTTAACTTTTGAGTTCTATCATTAAATTGTGAATAGTTCAATGACACACATGTATTAGTCACAACACTTGTCTTGTAAAATCTAGTTTGGGCAATCACCATCACCATTTATAATTATTGTTGAATGGATCCTCCTGTCCTTGCTACCAATCAATCTTGGTGCCAACACTTCTAGTTCATGTGCAAGTGTGAAGTTATTAAAGGAGAAAGAAAGTTGAGCTGAAGCTTTTACTTTTTTTATTTTACTTGAAGAATGTTAAGTTATAGACCCATTTCAGGAATCTTGTTATGGTGGTAAGACAAGCAATATAATTACTCAAAGTATATGCATGTTTGCATTTGGAGATTGACCTTTACTAATTATACACATATGTGAGGTTTTCACATATAAGGTTGAAAAAGGAAGGAGGAGATGGTAAAGAAGAGGAAGGAAAAGGTGGAAGCACATTTCTACATTATCATCAAGGTATGAGTTTTTATATCCCTATGAAATTCATAGCATTTAGTAGTGTGTTTGTTTAGTAATGTGTTGATGGGTTGTAGTTTTCTATGATATTGGCTATGATTAGGGAACAAAGAGTAGTGTCGTTGCCACATGCATCCCACAACCTATCAAGAAATGGGGTGTTGGGTGTTGGGTGTTTGACTAATATGCTCGTTCACTATATCCAAGTATTTGCAATAGTTTTTAAAGACAAATGTTGTCTTATCCACATATGTAAACCTTTTCACCCTAGTTGGAGATAAGTTATAGGGTGGCAAGGAAATAATTTGAAGTTTGGGGGACATCATCAGTCATAGTTCTGATGTGTGGATTGTGTTGTTGTGTGATGGATGTTGCATAAACATCAAACAGGCAACATCAACCCATTTTATTTCAAATGGTCCCAACATGAGGAAATCAATGTTAATCACCAAGTCACAAACATAATTAGTTACAACCAAATTGATCTAATCTCTAAAGTTTATAAATCTAGTCGAATGATGATTTGAGTTTTTTATTTTCAAGTTTGAGTTTTAAACTTTATGGGGAATTTTCCATATATGATGTTAATTGTACTTGAATTAAGGCATTTTATAGGGCATTTTATAAACACTTTGAGCCTTGGTCTATTTGGGAAATTTTCCAGGTTTCTAGGATTTTTTTTATTTCAAAATTTTGTGAAAAAACACATTGGTGATTAGTGATTTTTAATTCAAGCTTGTTGCCTTATAAATTTTGTGAATTTTCCCAACTTGATTGTATTTTCATCAAATTTAGGCCATTTTCCAATATTTCCAAAACTATCAAAAAAAAAAAGTGATGTTGGTCACCATCCACAAGAAGCATTAGTCAAATTTTTAAAATTATGTGATTAATCATTTATGATAAGTATTTTACAGTAATTTGAAAGTAATTATGAAAATTAACATTATGTTTAGCAAATTATTTTATTTATAGTTAATAATTATCAAATGAAAAAATTTACTTGACCTATAATTTTTTTTACAAACTAAATGTAATTATACAATAAGTAATGTAATTAATTGAATAATTTTTTTAAAAAATTCGTGTAAAAATTTACTTTCTAATAGTAATTGTTAATCCATTACTTATAATTTTAACATAAATATTTAAAATAGTTGTTTTTAAAATTATAATCATTAAATTAGTTTTACATTAACTGTATTATATATAATTCGAACATATTCTAAAAAGTAATAAAATACTTTTAAATATCTTAAATATTTAATTATTTGTGAGTTATGTATTAATAATTTGTGAGTTACTAGATAGTTAGTTTGTTAAATATTAAGAACTTATTGCTTATTTAAGTAATTGATACTAAATACTGAATATTTGTAGTGTGTAATTTATAATTTAAATTCATGTAAATTTAATCATTATTAATTAAATGATTGTCTAATTACCTAGCACTTGAATTGTTTAAAAATCTAAAAACTAAAAAAGTAAGGCATGAAGAAAGTTTTGGAATTACAACTTAGTTTGTGAGGAAGTTGGAACTTCAAAACTTATCCCATATTGTTTGTTTTTCATTCCCATTTTGAACACTATATAAACAAGGGGGTGTGGTCATCCAATTTCACATTAAAAAATTTGTGCACATGGGATGAACTAATAAAAAAGGTCAACCCAAAAAAAAAAAAA
>Ga0209208_10013154_pt1 | contig 10376 bp, 10 predicted proteins | sample S1TSphfallax_3_FD_187694 | JGI IMG/M metagenome (GOLD analysis project Ga0209208, IMG submission 187694) | Host-associated microbial communities from peat moss isolated from Minnesota, USA - S1T2_Fd - Sphagnum fallax MG (SPAdes) (version 2) | ecosystem: Host-associated > Plants > Peat moss >... | reverse complement strand
GTCATAAGAAGTAAACCCATACCTTCCTGGAATGGTCGTCGATGAAAGTGACGAAATACTGTTTACCTCCAATTGATGAGACTGAAGCTGGACCCCATACATTGGTGTGCATTAGTTCCAGCTTCTCCTTTGCCGATGCCCTTCCGGCCTTCTTGAAGCTCACTCGCTTCTGCTTCCCAAGAATGCAACTTTCACAAAAATCAACCCCAACGGACTTCAATCCTGGCAATTTACCTTTCGATTGCATACACTTCAATCCCTGACTACTCATGTGCCCAAACCTTTGGTGCCACAAATTGGGATCCTCTTTACCTTCGGCCACTGCAACCAAATCACACCCATTGGTAGTTGTGTAAAGAGTCTCGTTCTTAGTTCCTTGGGCGATTGTCATTGCTCCATTCGAGATCTTCCACTTATCTCCCGTGAAAGTCGTCACATAGCTGTCTGATGCTAACTACCCAATGGAGATCAAATTCTTTCTCAAGTCCGATATGTGTCTCACATTGTCGAGTTTCCAAACTGAGCCATTCAGTTAGATCTTCACATCTCCTTTCCCCGTAATGTCGCATGCTTGATCGTCACCAAGATACACCTTACCAAAATTTCCGAAGATATAGTTCTCGAACAGATCCATGTGTGAGGTGGCATGAAATGACGCTCCTGAATCTAACACCCAAGATTCCATCTTGCTTTCAAATGCGCAAATAAGGCAATCGTTTGCCTCCTTTGAAACACAATTTGCATTGCTCTTGCCATCATCCTTCTTTCCAGATTTACACTCACTAGAGTAGTGACCCATCTTGCCACAATTCTAGCATTCATGTCTTTCTTGCTTCGTTGCTGATTACCTGAATTGTTGCCTTGACAATTCCTGGACTTGGATCTTCCTCTTGATTTTGATCTACCTCGTTGATTTTTGTTCCGATTCTTGTTTCTGCTTTTTCTACCTTCCATGTTCAGTGCTGAAGATGATGCCCCTGATCCCTCTTCACGCATCCTGATTTCTTGGGTCATAATCATGTCTACGACCTGTTGGAAGGCTAACTTTTCTTTTCCGAATGAGTTGGCGATCAATTGGCATGTCGTGCTCCAACTCTTTAGCATTTGGCCTAGAATTATGCTTACTAACACTTCATCATCAAATACTATAGAAACCGAATTTAACCCATCTGTTACCTCGTTGAACACATTCAGGTGCTCCTTGAACCTCTGATTTTCTGACATCTTCAGATTTACTAATTTATTTATTAGATGGACCTTCCTTGCCGCAGAAGGTTGCTCATATAAATTCGATAGGGCCTTCATGAGATCTGTCGCTGTCTCTTGACCCTTGATGTTGAAGGCGACTGATTTCGACAAACTAAGTCGAATTGCTCCTAGCGCTTTCCGGTCCAAAACCATCCACTGCACGTCAGTCATACCTCCTGGTTTACATTCAACCACCCATTCTTCATCGGACATGTCCTTCAGTTTTTCTACTATCGGCAAATACAAGTCCTTCTGGTATAGATAGTCCTCCATCTGCATCTTCCAAAAGTTGAAATTCGTCTCGTTGAATTTCTCTATCTTGTATCTATCCTTTTCGGACCCCATTGCTCTGACTCAGACTAAGAACGGCAAGCAATCTGAATTGGTCAACGCAAAAAAATAAAATCAAACCTGGACGGAATCCGGCCGAAATCCAAAACTTTTCGTTTCAATGTCAAAGGAAACTGGATCTGGAATATTTCACCACCCTAAGTCTACTGGTGGTGTCGGTTTTCTCAGATTCACGACGGATCGGCGGTGGCTGCTTCGGCGGCGCGTCAGTTGCACAGTTGCTGTTCCGAACTCCTGGAACCTTGTGCTACAAAATCCTCAACTCTGGATCCTATACACCCTAAGCCTTGAAACCTATGCTCTAATACCAGTTGTTATAAAAAAAAAAAAACAATATATACATATATCCGACTTAGGGGGTATGCACACAAACAACAACAACAAAAGAAAAACCAAGGACACAAGATTTTACGTGGTTCAGCAAAAGCTTACATCCACGGAGTGCACCTGCACTCAACTCACACTATTCTCCCAATGAATACAACAGTGAAGAACTATATAGTTTCAAGTTCACCAACTCCTACTAAACTTAGACAACTTTGCAACTAATAGATAGGCTTGACGGTGCAACTAATTGATTAGGCTTCACGGTGCAACTAATTGATCAGCTTGACGGTGTAACTAATTGATCAGCTTGACGGTGCAACTAATTGATAGGCTTGACGGTGCAACTAATTGATTAGGCTTCACGGTGCAACTAATTGATCAGCTTGACGATGTAACTAATTGATCAGGTTCACAGTGCAACTAATTGATCAGCTTGACGGTCCAACTAATTGATAAGGCTTCACACACAACATGAAGGAGATTGGGAGTTCTTCTAGCTACATATACCTTATGACAGGTGTAGGGCTGCCGAAATTGGCATGATAAAGATTGAACAGGTAGGAACCTTGTTGCACAATCGTATACATGCTGGCGGTGTCAAGAGGCCTCAACTCCAGAGAAGATATGAAAGGGTCGCCAGTATTCCGTGCAAGACAAACATAAATACTGTTTTTGGTGGCGGACAAGTAGCCCTCATAGGATTGGACATTATTCTCTGCGGAGCCTGTAAAATCAAGTTGGCCAACTGACAGTGCCTCGATCTCAAGGACGAAAGTGGGCGGAGCACCAGTGCCAAGAAAGTCGGCGTACAAGAAATAGACCCGAACCATATAGGTGTTGTCTGGAATTGCAGGCAACACGGAGCAGTCCTTGCTTCATCCCTCCGGGAAGTATCTCAAACTCTGCAGAGTTTTTGGGTCCGATGTCAAAAGATCGACGTTTTGGCCTGTGAATGTGTAGCCTGTGTCTGGCACCCATGTGATGTTGTTGGCGTCCGTGTACGCTGCAGCGCTTAATCCGCAGTCGATATTAATAAACCCTGTAGAAATCAGACTGTGCGTGTGAGACATTCAGCATAAGAACAAGAGCAAGATCACGGAATCAATCAAGCACTCAGCTTTGGTATAAGATTTTCGCACCTGGTTGGGCTTGTACTAGTGTCAACGGAACAGAAACGCATGAAAGCAGCGCCATGACAACGACTGCTACGTCAAACATCCGCAATGGCGACATCGAATTCATCTCCGGCTGCAACTTCTCATGGTAACCCATGACTTCCTGCAGATGCGTATCAGTGCAGATCTATGGGCACCCTATTGAGTTCACTGAACGATCTCCGGCCCGTTATATGGTCGCTGCGCTCTCCTGTGGGTTCAAACACTCTGTTCAAGTCAGTTGCATCTACACGTGAGTAATGTTTTGTAGACTGTGTCAAAAGCTGCGACTACTACTCTTCAAGGTTACAGTCTCTAACAGCTTTATAGACGGCAAGACATCATGAGAAGACGGGGATATATATGTCGAGTACGCAGACTGCAAGTCCCTGCACAAAGTTTTCATAAATGATGACTGGCTGCCAGACCAGTCATTCGGCTGTTCCAGCAAGCTCCTGCAACATCGTCACAAACTCATCATCTTCTTCAAGCTTGCAAATATATGATCTCTATCATTTGGATCTGTCTCGGAAAGCTGAGCTGATGATTGTCAACGAGCGAGCTCACAAGTCGAGAGGCCTCACATCTAGTATAATATTATGACTACCTGCCAGTGCGCAACGAATGCTTCTAAGGCAAGAAGCATTCCATGTGCTTACGCGATGCAGTTAAGGAAATAGGGAGAAGAAAAAAAAGAAGAAAGAAACCCACGAGTCCGATGGGCAATCCAGGAGCCACAAGCTTGTCGGATTATCAGCTGTGTATCTATTGTGGGTAGCTGCAGCTAGCTAGAGAGCTATTCTATGTTAGAATCTTGCTAGCTAGTGAGCGGAAATCGATGGAAACCAGCAAGAGGTTCGATTCTTCTCTACCGCGTCACCAAATATGATTTCCTTCACGCCTAAATACCGGCGGTCGGTAAGCTGCTCCCCGCTTCTCGCCGGCGTGCATTGCGTCGGCCGCGCAACTCGGGAGCTCAATTAAACTCCTTCAAACTGCAATCTAAAAGCTATAGCATATGGTAGTCTACCGCTTCTGCTTCTATATTAAGGTATCCAACACAGCTCTTGGCCTTGGAAAAAAATGCAACGAAGCAAGTGAAAACTGAAGACGCTAAATACCGCGCCCCCCCCCCCCGGAGTTCTGTTGGGAATTTGTCGCACTTACCGCTTGGAGGGAGTGATAATAAGTGATATTTCATAATGTCAGAAATAATACATAAGAGCAGCTGATATATATAGGACACAGAATCGTCGGTAAGTTGCTATAAATCCATTGTCTGTCCTGTCTCTCGAGTGGGATGATGGATCCCAGGAACGAAAGACTATATAACTGCAGCGGCAAATAGCAGCAGCTGACTCATTTACTGCGCGTACTTGTCTAGACAAGTCGAACAGAGTCAAATCAGCTAGCTCCTAAGTCGGAGACTAACAGAGTCATAGTAGCTTCCAGGCCAAGGAGAAGATTTAGAGCTGCCCCTGCACTACACTAGGCTCAGGCCTCACGACTATGTCCCAAGGGAATACAGCAGTTCGCCCAGGCAGGCACCCTGACTACCACCCAGCTAGGTGCTGGATACAGTAGTTTTCTGAGCAGGGCAGCCCCACTACCACCCAGCCAGGTGCCGGATACAGTAGTTTTCCGAGCAGGGCAGCCTCACTACCACCTAGCCAGGTGGTGAATACACTAGTTTGCCGGGCAGGCCAACGTCACTACCACCAGGCTGGGTGGTAGCATAAACTGCTAACTAGCTGGCTGGGGTGGTAGTGAGGCTGATTTCCTGCTGTGCTGCCCGGGGGAACTTTTGTATCCCCTTGGGACATAGTGCCCAGGCCTAGGCTCGGCTCCCCTACATTTCTAGACATGCAGCTGTTCTTTTGTGGTACCTGCAGGACTTCAAAGCTGCGTGCCACCCTCTGGAACCAAGGTTTACTAACTGGAAGGCACTACAAATGCCAAAGGCGGCTGAGGCAGACAAGAACTAGCCAGTGGAAGCGGAATAGAGAATCTTCCGATTCTACTCGCTAGTTCTCCCATAGACTCCTGCCAGTCTAGGGGAGAGACTCCATCCAAAGTGACGGTTCTTAGTGCCGTGTTGACGAGCCCTCTAGTGGGGACCCGGTTCACTCCTCATCAATTTATGCTTGGGCTTTTCGAAGGCGGTGGGGGGGGAGGGTGTTCCAGGTTGTAAAGGGCCAGGGCAAATTGATCGCCGCATTCGGATCATGGTAAAAACCCCAAAACCCATTTTATACTAGGCCCCAAAAATTATAGATTCGAACTCCAGGGCCCTGCTTCAGTTTGTTGAAATTATATTTATAAATATTTAGAATATTTTAAAGCAATTTAAATGGGTTTTTTGGGTTTTTACCAGTGTTGGGTGGGTATGACAAAAATTGTGAAAATTGAAAAGGGTTTCAAATCAGTTCTCGGTTTGAATCGTCAAGGTATCACATTAAGTGATGCCCTTTCTGAAACCCAACTGCAAGGTTTCATATAATGTGAGAACTAGGCCTTTGGAACCCTAATCAAATATGTATATTAATTTTATTGAAACCCTAGCAAGGCAATTTAAAAAATCAGAGTCAAGGTTTCAAAGTTTAGAGTTATTTAGGGTGTCAGTAGGTCAGTAGGGTTTAGTCTTTAGTTGTTTAATTGTTTAGTTAGTGTTTAGTTAGTAGTTAATTTAGGGTTTAGCAAGCAGCGACACCACTTGCTGTTTCCTGTAGAGCAAGTGTTTCAAAGTTGTTTGCTCACTATGTGTGAGTTTGTCACACTTACATATATTTTTGCTTGCTTCGCTTAATGTGCTTGATTAATTTTCTGTTTAATGTTGTTATGTGTCCCTCTTGTTCAACCTACTGCTCTACTCTTCTTGTTCGATTGCTCTAATCCTCTTGCTTGACCTAGTGTTCCACTCCTCTCTATTGTTCTACTCCTCTTACTCAACCTCTTGTTATTCCACTCCTCTTGCTTGACCTACTACACTCCTCTTATACGACCTATTGTTTCTTTTGCTTGACCTATTGTTTTGTTCCTCTTGCTTGACCTGTTGTTCTGTTCTTTTTGTTCAACTGATTGCGTTCCTCTTGTTCGATCGATTACATTCCTTTTGCTCGAACTCTTACTCCGCTCCTCTTGCTTGACTTGCTGTCCTGTTGGTTTTGCTCAACCGACTATTTCGCTCCTCTTGCTCAACATGTTGTTCTATTATTCTTGTTCAACTTGTTCTTCCACTCCTCTTATTTGACCGATTATGTTCCTCTTGTCCAATTTGTTCTGTTCGACTTACTTGACCTATTACTTTGCTCCTCTTATTTGACCTATTACTTTGTTCCTCTTGTTCAACCTATTTGTTTAGATACCTTTCTGCTACACCCATGATTTTACTCTTCTTTGCTCCTCTTGTTTTAAATCGATATTTCCCCTCCCTTTTCTTTTTGCAAGTGTGGAGTGTGGAGGAGCTACAAATTCGAATTCTTCAGACCAAACTTGGAAGGTTTCAATTTTTGTGTTCAATTTTTGTTTGTTGATGAGTTTTTTAAATTATCCATTTTTTTGGGAAATGGTGGTTGATAATGTGTTTGTTATTTGTGCAAGAATTATTTGGACCTTGTACATTTAATTATACACATCCCATATCATTTTTACACATTGCATTTCATTTGCACAATTGCATTGTGTATTTTTTGAGCACATTGATTTTATTTTATTTTCAATTGCATGTAAATGTTTAGGTTGATTTTCATATAGCTAAATATTATGGTAGAAAATGGGGAAGTCAAGTCAAAATGAAATGTACATTGAAGAAGATGTGGAAAGAGGAGAAAGTGAAAATGTGCAAACAGAAAATAGCAAAGTTGAAGAAAATGGGGAAAAAATAATGAAGAAAAATTTGCAAAAACTACACTTAGAAAATGTTGGAGAGGGCGTAATAAAAATTCTGTGTTGGGCATTTTATTGTGTGACTGATGGGAAAGAAGTTGAAGTTGCATCCCATCAAGTCATGAAATGTATTTTATGTCATGATAGTGAAATAAATATTCCTAATGCAAGAACTAAAGAAAGAAAAGGATTAATAACTTATTATAAAACTTATGGTATAACTGCTCATATAGAACATGTAGATGCAGATCATTCTATAATTGTGAAATTTTTTGAAGAAGAAATTAACAATGAAACAATAGGAATTATTGAAAGACAACTTGCAAAAAAAAAGTCAAATGTTCCAACAAATGCAACATTTGTTTTTTTGTTGTAAAAAAACCTTTCAAAAAAAAAGAGGTGCAACAAAAAGACTTTTTGCGAGACCTTGGCCTTTTGATTGTGAAAAATAACTTACCATTGCAATTTGTTGAAAGTGTATGGTTTAAACATTTAATATACATTTGTCTTTTAGAGTTGTGTTCCCCTTTAGAAAATAGTTTTCTTGGGAAATATTACCTAACTTGGTGGAGAAAATGAAACAAGTATATGTTTTGCCAAAATTAATAGATTGTATTTATGCCACAACAAGCTTTGACTTGTGGTGGTCAAAGGGTGTGCATGATATATTTACTCTTGTTATAAACTTTTTGGGATCTAATTGGCAACCCAAACAAGTAACTATTGGTTTGTTTGAAACAACAAAAATTACTAAGATAACATTAAGTAAGAATTTGACAAATTTGCTTGATCAATATGGGCTAAGAAATAAAATCATTGCCTATGTTAAAGATGAAGGCTAAAATTTAAATATTATGACAATTGTTTTAAAATCTATTATAAAGTGTGAAGTTTTTAGTTTAGATGAAAGTTTTCAAGGTGTTTGTTTCGGCCATGCTTTTTCCAAAGCATGGCAATATGCTACTACTAAAAAAAAAGTTTGCAAGAATCTCAAGTTTGTTTCAATCAAATATGCCCAATTAGATTTACAAAAATGTATAACTTGGCTTAAAACATTTGGAAATGGTAGACAAGAATGGAACAAGGCTTGTTCAAATTTTAATTTGCTTCCAAGAAAATTAAATATTCTGATGAAAACAAGGTGAAAATGTTCCAAGAAGCTTTGCAATTCATGTATGTTATTATTCTTTATTATAGTAGACAAAAACTGTCAAAATAATTGGAAAAGTTCCTCCTCTTCTTAATTGGTAGATCTTTAAAATAATTGTGGACTCCTTATGTCTTGTTGTGGTTGCTTGTGTTTTGAACCAATTTAAGAGCCATTGGTTACTTTCTAATGCATTACAATCTACCACTATTATGCATTTAAAATTCAAGGAAAAAATTATAAACCCATCTACCCTAGTTAGTTTGATTAATGATGATTTTGAAATAACTTTTGAATTATCTTTGTTTACTTCCAACATTAAAAGAGAAGTTTGTGTTGTTTTGGATTCTTTTCTTTCTTATTTCAAAAAAATTGAAAAAAAAGAAGCTCACAACATCTTGTATTTGATGATAGACTCTAGATTTAAAAGCCCTTGTTTAGTATCTTCTTTTGTTGGCCAAGAAGAAGATGTAAGTATTGTGGATGAATATGATAGGAGAACTTTATATCCTATGTTTTTAAGTGTTATCATCATTCACATCCAACGACATAATCTATTGGATGTGTAAATCAAATAGGTGATGAAGATTCTAGTTTGGATATTTTTCAAGAAACTCCATCCACAAATGACCCAACAAAGGAAATTGTCACCAAGGTACTATTGATTTTCAAACATGACCAAATAAATCTCAAAGACATCAAGTGTCTTCTTCAATGGTGGGGAAAGCACGAAGCCATGTTTTCTATAGTTGGTTTTTTGCCTTGTCAAATCTTAAGCATTGTAGGGTCACAAATTGAAACAAAATGAATTTTTTCTTTAACATGCATACTTACAAATCTTAGGAGATGTCGTTTATAATCAGAAAATTAAGAAAATTTGATTTTTGTGAACAAAAATTGGCCAAGTGATCTTTGAGATGGATCTAAACCACTTTCCAATTTAATAGAGTTAATTCAAAAAAATTAGGTTTTGAAGAGGAGTTAGAAGAATTTGAAGGTTCATTTGAATGAGATGAAATAGTGGAAATATAAAATGTTGAATTTTTTTTTAAATTTTCATTTTTTGTGCAATTTTGTTATTTTTGAACATTAAAAATTAATGTTTCAGATAATAATTTTTTAAATAACCATTATGCAAAAACCAGCTTTGAAAACTGATTAATATCACATGTTCGAGATCTTGCATTTTGAAACCCAGGTAAAATTATTTTTTGAAATTTTTTGAGACCCTGCCCAGGTCTTGAAAATATGAAAATAAAATTTAAAAAAAGAACCAAGTCGGGTCTTTCAAAACAGCCTCATACCCAAACCCAACCTACCCAACACTGGTTTTTACCATGATCCCAATGTGGGGGTCAATTTGCCTTGGCCATTGGAAACAATGTGCCCCTAGTTGTTAATGCAATCAGTACAAGAGACTATTGTTGTGATTTTTTGGCCATAGTCTGCCCTTTGCCCTAATTTTTTGTCACCTTGTCATGTTTTGCACCCATAACCTCCCATGTTATGAGTACTAAGGAATAAGGAATTTAGTGCACGGTAATGCCCTGGCCAGAGGCTGTTGCATGACATAAACCATGATGCAATTTTTACTTTTTTTTTCCCTTTTGCTGTGATACACAATGACTACACCTAGCTGGTACCTATTGAGTATCACAGTAAAAAATCCCCTCAACTACCAATTTTCTTATTACTTAAAAACCCTACCCTTAACCTACAGTACTCAATTCCAATTTTCCTAGTATAGGTGGAGGGCATGTTAAAAGGTCAATTTTTTCCGTCCACTAATGGTAGACATTTTGAAATATATAATCTTCACTTATGTAGACATTTCATTTTTCACTTTAAAAATAAATAAATTTACATGCGATATGCAACCATATATTTTTACTGGCTATGATGAAGAAAAGTTAGAAGATAAACGTGTATGCAAGTCTTTATACTTGATAAAGCTCTTGGTCACAAGCTTGACCAGAATTGGCCCCACATCAGAAAAACATTAGTGACAAAATATTGCCAAATTTTGAGTTGGAATCTACCTTTTTGACTTTTATGCATCAAAACTAAAGCAAAAATTAGGGTAAGATCACCAAAAGGCTACATAGTTAAAAATGATTTTCACCTATGATTTCTCTTCAACCCAAATGCCTATCACTAGACATGCCAAGCTTGAAACTTCTCCAGCCATCATATGGCACCATCACACCATGTGCCATTTGATACATGTCACCAATACTTATTGATCATTGTCATCCTTTGCCAAA
>Ga0209208_10013152_pt1 | contig 10377 bp, 2 predicted proteins | sample S1TSphfallax_3_FD_187694 | JGI IMG/M metagenome (GOLD analysis project Ga0209208, IMG submission 187694) | Host-associated microbial communities from peat moss isolated from Minnesota, USA - S1T2_Fd - Sphagnum fallax MG (SPAdes) (version 2) | ecosystem: Host-associated > Plants > Peat moss >... | reverse complement strand
TATAAACCACATATGAAGTACAAAATTTTAAATCAATCTTTTATATTTATGGTTAACATACTGAAAACCAAATATAGAAATCTGACAATTATTACTTTTTTTAAAAAAAAATTTCCCCTCTGTCTCTCCTTATGGCAATTGAAACCCTCCAAAATCACCTTTTATTTTAGAGTTTTTTTAAAAAAATTGTAAATTTCACTTTTTGACAAAAAATTTACAATGAAAAAAAAATGTTGCTTCCTAAAGACGTATTAATAATGTTTTGCCCTTTATTTATGGTTCATTAGGGCAGGGGTGTTGGGGGCAGGGCAGGGTGAAAAAATTTCCACCATCATCGTGACTCATCTTTACATCCATACAATTATTATTATTTATTTGATTAAATTTTTTAAAAAAAAATAAAGAAAAAACCTTTGAAAAAACTCAACATTGCAAATGTCAAAAAATTAAAAATTAAAATAAAAAATTGATTCACTTTTGGCTTGCATAATAAAGGAAGGGCTTAAGGCTTTTGGTTGGGTTAAATAATATATACCTACTAACTCTAGGTTTTATTATGCTCATCATCCATTCCATGGATCTCTTGACCCATGAGAGTGAGAGAGGGAGAGGGAGTGGGTCCCTTGTTTTGCTTTTGCTAATCTGAATTGCAATTTGCAGCTACTCGTCTACGGGTTTTGCAAAACATCTTCTTGGCTTTATCTATCACATGCATCATTGTTGTTGTCTTGATGATGGGTCAGTAGTAAACTCCATTAGTTAGGTGTTGTAGCAACAACAACAACAACTACTACAATGTAAAAACAAAAGTCACCAAAGAAGTTATGGACATAGTCCAAAACTGGATTTTGAGTTGTTGTTGTTGTTGGAAGTATACAAGAAATGGGGAATTGTACAAGATAGGGTTTGGACCGACCACACACACACCACACACACACACACACCTTAGTTCCTTCCTTTCTTTGTGAAAGCAAACTCTGGAGAGTCTGGCTGCTGTTGGTAGATGAGTAGGCTAGTCAGCCAGCAGCAGCAGCTTCTTCATTACTGACACAAGATCATCTGCTGCTGCTTGTTTGCCAGTGTCTGTCTAGTCTAGTTTAGTACAAACTACACAACAACAGTAACAACAGAGAGCCTTCAGAGAAGAAGAAGAAGAAGAAGAAGAAGAATGGCTCACAATTCTAAGAACCCAATTCTAAGGTAGAAAGCATCATAGTAAAAAAAATTGTCAAAAAAGTTCTTCAGAGAAGAAGAAGAAGAAGAGCTCACAATTTTAAGCACCCAATTCTAAGGTAGAAAAGCATCATAGTAAAAAAATTGTCAAAAAGTTTTTCAGAGAAGAAGAAGAAGAAGAGCTCACAATTTTAAGCACCCAATTCTAAGGTAGAAAAGCATCATAGTAAAAAACTTGTCAAAAAGTTCTTCAGAGAAGAAGAAGAAGAATGGCTCACAATTCTAAGAACCCAATTCTAAGGTAGAAAGCATCATAGTAAAAAAATTGTCAAAAAGTTCTTCAGAGAAGAAGAAGAAGAAGAAGAAGAGCTCACAATTTTAAGCACCCAATTCTAAGGTAGAAAGCATCATAGTAAAAAAATTGTCAAAAAGTTTTTCAGAGAAGAAGAAGAGCTCACAAATCTAAGAACCCAATTCTAAGGTACAAAGCATCATAGTAAAAAAATTGTCAAAAAGTTCTTCAGAGAAGAAGAAGAAGAAGAAGAAGAGCTCACAATTCTAAGCACCCAATTCTAAGCTAGAAAGCATCATACTAAAAAAATTGTCAAAAAAAGTTCAAATTTTTTGGAATTTCTTTCATTTGGTTACAATATATTGTTAAGTTCAGAATTTTCTTTTGTATTTTTCCTCAAATAAAAATTTATAAAAAAGAAGAAGTGCAAGATAAGAACAAAAGTAGTTCCTACCAAACCTACTTATTTGGAACGGTTTTAAGGTGCTTTTTTTTTTACCTTGGTACTTATCATCAAAGATTTTTTTGAGTCCCTTGGAAACTTTGGATCTAGTGGTTGAATTTGGTAATCCAATTTATTGGCCTTGCCTACCAAGGCAAAGGATATTATTGTGTTAAGATTCATTATAGAGTATATATAGTAGTAGCTTAAGGGATTTTGGCCCCCCCTCTAGGCAATAATAGGTCTATTTTTATATGAGGATTTTTGAAAGAGTCTAATATATTTTGGCTTGTGTTGAAAGTTGAGATTAGTTATAGAGTTACAATATCTTTGAAGGATTTTGGTTTCTTTTTGAGGATTTTTTGAAGATTGTATTTGAACATGGTGAAATATTTTGAGTTTTCCATAATTCTTCTTTTGCTTTAAGATACTTTTTAATGTAAATGGCATGGCCATAGTGTGACACGCCCCTTGTTCATGGATGAGAGTATATTGGACCAAATTTCTCAAGTTGGGTTTTGGATCTAATGGTTGAATTTTTCATCCTATTCATGGATGAGAGTATATTGGACCAAATTTCTCAAGTTGGGTTTTGGATCTAATGGTTGAATTTTTCATCCTATTCATGGATGAGTATATTGGACCAAAATTTTCACGTTGGGTTTTGACAACAACAAAGGTATTGTGTGCGTTAAATAGGAGGGTTAGGTTTCTTACTAAGGGTTAAGTTAATATAAAAGACGAATGCTCAAAAACTAGGCTTATTTGAAGCTCGAAGATTTGCCACATTTCCCTAGATGATTTTTTATTTTGTAAAAACACAATTTGTACAATAGTGTAATGTTTTGGATTCCAATGATGCTCATTTCTTTCTCAAGAAAGATTTTCTAACTTGACTGGCCACAGATTTTTCGACCAGAGTGAAAGAAAGAAAGAAACAAACAAACAAACAAACTGCCAAAACATTCTTGAATTCTTGAATAATTTCCAATCTTCCCATAATTGTTTGTAAAATTGTGCTTAGAATTTAATTGGACCACTTTCAATTTGAAGGACATGTGGGTGTGGTCATGGGTTCAGAACTGGTTCTGTTTTGGATGAACAAAGATCTGAATATGATGTAGACAAGATGAATGAAATGATCTTTGTTCATTCATCTTCCCCCCCCCCAACAGACAATTTTAGATGCCAACTTGTGTAAAATGAATGGCTCATACGTTTTTTGTTCGACCATAATGGATGAAAATTGAAAAAGTTGAATTTGGGAAGGTGAGAAAATGGATGAACTTGCGAAAGTTGAGGAAATTTGGGGTTTGGTTTTCCCCCCCAACTAGCTCATTTTTCATACATTGTCTAAACTTTCTTGGGTTCAACTTCATTGAGCTCATCCATTCTCCAATTTATGCAATGGAGTTGGGTTAATCTCAATCTTTTTCAAGGTTCAGTCATTATTCATTTGATATGAGTCCATCAAAATTTTCATCCATTACTTAACTTCTTTCCAAGTGGATGGCCAATTTTTAATCTTCTTCAACTTCATCCATTGTACCACTCCACCCGAGTTCACTTGTTGGTTCCAACTTCTTCAAGTTCATCCATTGTCGAAATCGAGGGAACTTCCCTAGATTTTTTTTTTAATGCATTGTGCAAATTTTCAAAACTTCTAAACCATTTTGCACAACATGACATTTGAAATCAAAATACTAATGAAGAGAGAGACATGATAAAAACCAATCTCCATCAAATTCCAAATATGAGTCCTTCCTTTCATTCAAAGGTCCTCAATAAGAAGGGCAACAACCATATGTCCTTCATTACAACCTATTTCAATTCCAAAGGATAATAAATGACAATTTGATCCCAAAATTGAATGAAAGTTTGGGGGAAAAACTTTTCTATCGGGCATCACTAATAAGGCAACATACCCAAACTTGTGTACTTAAACTTGTTACACACACCTCCTCAATGCTTGTTGGAATTTGATTTGGTGGGTTCAAACTTCAAATTAGATTAGGAATTTTAAAAAATACACATCTCTATTTTATTTTTTTAATGACTTAATGCCATAAAATTTAACAATTTATCAAAATTATCATCCCAAAAAAAAAAAAAAACAATTACTACATTTTGGTTTGGAAGTCATGAAGGATTTTTATCTTTCTTTTGTTTTGTGAGGCTAAACACTAGGCTACCTTTTGTTACACCAACCATTATGATGTTATTTCATCACTCCATACTTTTGGATGTGTCTAGTAAGTAGCCCAACATATTTCTATTGTAAACCTAAGTCATCTTGACTTCGTTTTTGATATGTTTGCAATTTGTGGATCTAGATGTTATGAGCATTGAAAGATGCTTCATAAAGAAATATAAAACATGTTGAGGCCGTTCACCTAAAACATCTGGAGATTCACAAACGAGATCAAACTTCAAACCCTTTTAGTTTACACGTTACTAGCCTAAGTGTTCTTTTGATCACTAGCCTAATTTTTAGTAGGGTTCTTACACTTCTAGAGTGTATATCCATAAAAAAAATTTAGGGTTCTTACACTTATGAAGCAAAGCTATATTTTTAGTAGGGTTCTTACACTTCCATAAGGCTAGTTCTTTATGCACATTAAGTAAGGCCCTCAGACTTCATAAGGTTACTTTGTTACGCACATTAAGGCCCTTGGATGACTTCATAAGGTTAGTTCTTTATGCACGTTAAGGACCTTGAAATGGTTCTTTATTTTTAGGGAAACACGAATGGAAAATTTACCCTTGCAAAGAGAAAACCTAAAAACTCACTACCCCCAAGAAATCGGAACCCTAAAAAGGAAGCAACCCTAAAAACCATTGGGGCTTTTACTTTTTACCATGGTTAATGAAAGAGCCCCCCATTCAAAGCACCCCTTCTTATTGAAGGATTCATTGGATACCTAATTGGTGTAGAGTAAAGCCCTTAGGGTGGGTCTTTATTGGGAATAAGGACCCACCATAGGTAGAGCCGAGCACGGGTCCTAATTCTCCATAAGAATTCTCACCCCAAGGGCTTTACACTACCTAAGTGCTGTGTGGGTATTAGAATTTGCTACAAATTCTTGACGATTATCAACTCGGGTATATACTCACTTACTTGGCATGGGTTTTTTTCTTTTCTTTTTTTTTTTTTTCAAAAAATCACCTTTCTAACCTCCAATTCTTTGATTCTGAAAATTCTAAAGAATTGGAACCACCATTTTAAAAAAAAATTATAAATAAATAAAATCACATGAGATTAGAAATAACCTGCCAAAAACAATTAAATATCTATTTTTCACATAATATCCCATTGGGTATTACAAGAAGAAGAAAAAATTTAATATGACATCGAGCTTATGAAAAGAGTGCCTCCAAATATACTTTTAAAATTAAAATTGCGGCAGCTTTTTTTTACTCACTTCTTTTGACCTTCATTCTATGGAAATATTGAATGAGAACAATGACGGTTTTGTACTTGGGTCGCGATTGCAAGTATGTGAAATTATTAGTTTTTTGATCATTTCTAGTTCAGTGATTGTTAGTCAGAAATGGGAGCCATATACCAAGGCAATGGTTGCTCGCACATATTCAACTCAATTTTTTCACAGCTTTTGAACTATAAGGATAGAGGCATGAGGCATTGTGAAGGCAAAGACTCACTTTAAACTCGTTCATAAGTACGAGCCTGACTTTATATATATATATATATATCATTTGGTTTTTTATACTCTTTTTGTGTCACTTTACATATAATTGTAAAGGACCGACCACCAACGTGAATGTTTTTTAAAAAAAATTTGGGTCAATTTTGTGATGTAGTCAAAGTGGTGACCATCCAAAGTGAAGGAAGATTTAATCAATTTTGGGGGTTTTTTTTTTGGTAAATCGTGAGATATATGAACATTAAAATGTTTAAGCATCCTTTTTTAAAGTTGTGGCTACCTTTGAGATTTAATGTTATTTTGTATGATTAAAAAAATGAATAAAAAGCTATTTTTAATATGTGTTTTTTTACGTCCAATTGTAAAAAAAATTGAAATGTGACATTTAGCTATTTTAATGGCTAAAAGGTAAGGTTGCAAAGTTGGCTAATTCTTTTCTTTGCATTATGTGAAGTCAATAAGCTACCCTAATGGCATTCACGTGTTCACCAAAATAAAAATAATCATCATAAAAAGTAGAAATTTAGCTTGTGTAATGCAATTTTTTTCATTTTTTGGTGATTAAAACCCTCTAGATATACATATATACATTTAAAACCCCTCTAAAATCAATTCATTTAAAATTCAAAATTTCACTTTGTGGCAACATTTCTCCAATAAAATTAAAGGTTTCATATGGGTTGATTCTTGTTTTTTAATTTTTTATATCCATTTCCTCGTTTTTTGGTCATTCAAGAAAAAACATTTTGGAAGATGTTATTTCTCAACAAATGATGTTTGATTGTAAGTGTTGTTTAATCTTGCAACATCCAAAGTGCGGATCGACAAACCTAAAATCAACCTGAATTGGACATTTTGTGCATTTTAGAGATTGTGATACTTGAAACAACTTTCCATCATCAAAGTATTTACAAGAAGCATATGAGGAATTTTGCAACACATAACTATCACATTGACACCATTTTAGACTAAGGTTTAAGTGTTTACAAACAATTAAACAAATTGCCAATTCAAGTTCAGTTGTTTTGATCAAATGGGGTTGCATTTTCCAATAGAGTGCACACCAATGTCAATATTCAATTTCAATATAAATCAATGCCTTTCATAAGTGCATTACATGACATATTATATTAGTCTCATTGTGAAAACTTTTTTGAAACAAGTTTTGTTCAATATCAAGCTTTTGAAGTTTTATTTTCTACTAGTCATTTTCACCATAATGATGCCTTCAACATGGCAAATTGCTTGATTCAAAAAAATTCAAAATCATGTGAGGTACATTGTGTTGTCCATGCTAATAAACGAAAATGAATCATGAGCTAAACTTCATAGTGGTAGCAAAGATTAATCTTGAGTATTAATGTTCAAAATTGAGGTGGTCAAGGGCTTGACTTGCATAGTGCAATTGTTGAAGGTAGCTCGAATATGTTAACTTCATTGTTTTCTAAATAATTATTTTGAGGACATTTGAACCTTGTTTGAGGCACAATTTTGTTATGAAAAAATAATTAACCCCCATATTGGGAGACCATTTCAACCATGTTTGATGAAAGAAAGCTTGATCTTGGGGCATATTTGTTTAAGATCATTATACAAATTAACAATGATGTTGCTTTGAAACCCTCACTTGATGGCAACCATGTGGTTCAAAGTTGAGGTTTAAATCAACATCCAATACTTTCTTATAACATTGTTTGTCCATGTAAGTTACTAGATATGTTTGTAGTTAAATGATTAAAGATAATATGGAAAATGAACTTATATCTATACCTTATCATTAATGAAATAGACGTTGGGAAACAAGTTGATGATACATTTGGATTTTGTTGTGAAATGTTTGAATAACAACATTACATGATGGATTCATTCTTTTTTGAGAATATCATCAAAGATTGGAATGACAGCAAAATGGTGCATGTTGTGAAGAGTTAGATGTTTGACATGTATTCACTAATGGCCTATGATGTAATAGCATACATTGCAATATTTAATTACAGTTGGATTTATTTCATATAGTTTAATTATAACAACATGACATAGGCAAGTAGTTTTACATGCAACCAACCAATGAAAATGAACAAGAGAAAAAAAATATGTTAATGCCAAGGCAATTCTATAATTTTGGCATAAAATGCATGTAACATTATTGCCTTGTTTGAAAGCCAATGAAACATAAGTGTATACCTATCATGGAGGTATGAATCTCCATAGGCCAACTTGGTTTACATTGTGTGTGTTTGAACCTTAAATTTTAATTCCATGTAAAATGCATGGTAGGTTTAATACAATTTGTTTTGCAAGATTTTTCACAATTTACAAGTTTGTTATGACATTTATTAATGTAAGATTTTTCATTAGGTAGCTTCGATTTTGTAGACTTTGGAAAAGGCATTTTTCCAAGGACTCCATAGAACCCAACACAACCAACCCATATTTAATGGAATAAAGTACTTTTATTGGGAAAAATAAAAGGTTAAATTCCTTATGACTAGAGGTACAATAATGTTGTTATAACATTGTACCAACGAGAAATAAACCAAGATCATCTATATAATACTTTATTATAACAATAAACAAAATGCAAGAGTTTTTATTGTAAGGTCCCAACGGAGGAGGTTGTAGTAACCTCACTACTATAGCTATAGGAAGTAACAACTACCATAGATGTAGTAACACAACAAGTAGTTAAGATGAAAACTTAAGAAACAAACAAAAAATAAACAAATTTTAACTACTACAACAACAACAACAACAAAAAATAAGACAACAAACAAAAAATCCAATAAAAGGTAGGGAACAAATCCACACTAAAAAAATCATAACTTATTGCAAAGTATCCAAATACAAGTAGTTCTTTAAAGCTATTGGAACCTCTTCCTCATTAGGTTACCTTGCTACAAACCAATAATGCTATCTAACTTTTTTCCATTTCCATACACACCCATATGCATTTTCACTTCACCAAATTCTTTTTTCTTCTTCCACAATCCTCCTCTTCCTTTAGTTGATCCACCACTATCATAATAATTGGCAATTGCCACAAAAGCTTAGATTGAATATTTTATCCTATTTTCTTTCTCCTATTCACATTCCTTAATTATTGCAATTAGTGGGCGGTTGGTGAGCAAAGTTAATTTCATCAACCTAAGTAACTCTCACTTACCTATTGTTATAGTAATAATAGTTACCTTAACTAATCTTCAACCTGAAAAGGCTTGTGGTTAGATTTGTGAGTATTAATGCGTGGGCATGAAGGTCCAAATCTAATTAATGGCTTGTGCAAGTCTAATATGAGTATAATGGTCAAGAATTGTATTTATATATGTAACTTTATGTTATAATAATGTATTTGATTGATGGTGCTTGTTTACCTTGATAATTACCCAATTTTAAAATCTTATTGTGGTGTTTCATTGTAGGAATATGATGTCTTCTAAAATACAATGAACATAATTTTTAATGAAAGCATCATGATGTCACTGCATTCTTCATGTGCCTTTAAATGATTTTCATATAAATTGTTATTTAGTTTTTTTATTACATCAATCTAGCGTGTAATAGGCATTTGAATGTCACCACCCAATTGATTTCCTTGAATGACTAAATAGCCATACTTTGACTCACTAAACAACATATTTCCAATAAGAAGATGTGTTTATATCCATGGATACCCAACAAAACTTTGAGTCTTTGAAAATAAATAACCAATGTGTAGATATCTTGAAATGAAGAAGGGATATAAATAAAATACATGTGTGCAACAATGCGATGTATCACCATTGCATCTAAGTAAGTAAGTAAGTAAGTAAGTAAGAGGTTCATATTTTAAATATTTTTTCATGTCAAGATTGATTATCAACAATTGAAAGGGTGATGAATTTTGTTAGGTTTAACTTATAAATTCACCAAATGTTCAATTAGATGAAATCCAAAAAAATCACATGTGTTTCATGGATTTTGATTTGGGTATGATCGTGGATAATGGATTTCAACCACCATGATGTGTACAATTATGATTTTCATATACACACGTTAACGTGGTGAAGATCAAATTGGACAAAAGAAGGGACAAATCCAAAGAGGTTCAAGTTACATGTGAATAAGTAGGTAGCTCTTTTGTAGTTGAATTGATAAGAGCGGCATGAAAGTTGTATATATGAATGGGTTGCACCACCACAATTAGGTATGTCTTCTTGCGACCTTGAAAGAAATGATAGGTGAATGCCTAATTTAATTGTTTTTAAGCAATTATGTGTGCCAAATTAGGGCAACTAGGCAAGAAATTGGCTTGAGTAAAATGTAAATTATTGTAGGCGTAGAGTTAATTTTCACATTGACAAAACAAATAATTATTTAATTTATTTTTTTTGAAAATTGTATATATTTCCATCATCTACTATAATATTGTGATATGAGCAATGAAATCATTCAAAGTGTAGCATATGATAATTATGATGATTTTCAACATGTCAACTTCATATTTTCACAAAATTTCATTTCATTATTATGAGGATTATTTAATGACAAAACTAACCTTAGGGTAAGGTATATACACAATTATATCACATCTTTAGTTCAATGTTGGTGCCATTTTTGCAATTAATTGTCACAACTTTATATATATATATATATATGTATGTATGTATGTATATGTGTGTGCGTGTGTGTGTTTTTTGATATACACCTCCATGTTGGTTTTTTTACATACTTTGTTTTTCTCCACTTCTTCCAACCCTATTACTACTAAATTTTCATTGATTATATATATATATACTTTTTCAAACATGTTTTTTTTTTTTTTTTTT
>Ga0209208_10013151_pt1 | contig 10377 bp, 8 predicted proteins | sample S1TSphfallax_3_FD_187694 | JGI IMG/M metagenome (GOLD analysis project Ga0209208, IMG submission 187694) | Host-associated microbial communities from peat moss isolated from Minnesota, USA - S1T2_Fd - Sphagnum fallax MG (SPAdes) (version 2) | ecosystem: Host-associated > Plants > Peat moss >... | reverse complement strand
CGTTGCTTCCAGCCTGGCGGCGGCGGCGGATGCCGATCTGGTGATCGAGGCGGTGTTCGAGGATATGGCTGTCAAGACCGGCGTGTTCAGCGCGTTGGAGAAGATCGTGAAGCCCGGCGCCATTCTTGCGAGCAACACCTCCACCCTCGATCTGGACGCCATTGCGGCCGTCTTGGCTGATCCTTCCCGCGTGGTCGGCCTGCATTTCTTCTCGCCCGCCAACATCATGAAATTGCTGGAGGTGGTTCGCGGTCGCGGGACCGCCCCCGCCGTGCTGGCAACCGCCATGGCCTTCGCCAAACGCATCAACAAGGTCGGCGTCGTCGCCGGCGTCTGCGATGGCTTTATCGGCAACCGGATCTTCGAGGAGTACCTGCGACAGGCTTATTTCCTGGCCGAGGACGGGGCTTTGCCGCAGCAGGTGGACGCGGCGATGGAAGCCTGGGGCATGGCGATGGGCCCGTTCCGTACCATGGATTTGGCCGGCCAGGATATCGGCTGGAGCATTCGCAAGCGGCGCGCCGTGGAGCAGCCGGATCGGCCCTATTCAGAGTTTCTCGACCGGGTATGCGAGTTGGGACGCTTTGGACAGAAAACCGGCAAGGGCGTCTATCTCTACCCAGATGGACGCACCGCCAAGGTGGATCCTGAGATCGATGCGCTGCTACTGGCCCATTGCGAGCAGAAGGGCCTGCGCCGGCGGCCGGTCGAAGATGCCGAGATCGTTCAGCGCTGCCTCTACGCCATGATCAACGAAGGCGCGCGCATTCTTGAGGAGGGCATCGCCTACCGGCCGGTCGACATCGATATCATCTACCTCAATGGCTACGGTTTTCCGGCCGAGCGGGGTGGTCCGATGTTCCATGCCGATCGGATCGGACTGCCGGAAGTGCTGGCCGGGATTGAATCGCTGGCAAAGGAACGCCAAGGCTGGGTCTGGCGACCGGCGGGGCTGTTGCGTGATTTGATCGCGCGCGGCGAGAATTTCGAATCGCTGAACCAGTGATCCAAATCGCGCGCTTGAAGGTGCCGTCGCTGTAGGAAACCCGCTTATGACCTGTCTCATTCCCCGCCGTGATATCGATTTCCTGCTGACGGAATGGCTGAACATCGAAAGCCTGTTCAGCCTGCCGGAATTCGCCGCGCATTCGATGGAGACGGTGGCGGCGGTGCTCGACCTTGCCGAACGCCTGGCCGAGGAAACGTTTTTACCGCATAACAAGGAAAGCGACCGCGTTGAGCCGCGGCTTGATGCGGATGGCGTGCATATTCTGCCCGCCATCCATGATGCGCTCCGGCAATATGGCGAGCTCGGGCTGTTTTCGATGGGGTTCTCGCCGGAACTGGGCGGCATGGGGCTGCCTTATCTGGCCTGCGCGGCGGCGTTTGCGCAGTTTGCCGCCGCGAACATCGCCACCGCGGCCTATCCGATGCTGACCGTCGCCAACGCCCGGCTGATCGCCAGCTTCGGTTCGGAAAGGCAGATCGAATTTTTTGCTCTGCCGCAGATCGAAGGTCGCTGGTTCGGCACCATGTGCCTTTCCGAGCCGCAAGCCGGCTCTGGCCTCGGCGATGTCGCAACCCGCGCGGTGGCCGACGGCGAGGATGAATTCGGCGCGCGCTACCGGCTGACCGGCAACAAGATGTGGATCTCCGGGGGAGATCAGGACGCTTCCGAGAATATCGTCCATCTGGTCCTGGCCAAGGCGCCGGGGCCGGATGGCAGGCTGCTGGAGGGCACCAAGGGCATTTCCCTTTTCATTGTGCCGAAACTCCTGCCGGATGGTGCGCGCAATGACGTTGTCGTGGCCGGTCTGAACCACAAAATGGGTTATCGCGGAACCGCCAATTGTCTGTTGAATCTGGGTGAAAAAGGCGGCGCCATCGGCTGGCGTGTTGGCAAAGAGGGCGATGGCCTGCGCCAGATGTTCCTGATGATGAACGAGGCGCGGATCGGCGTCGGCATCGGCGCCGCCGCGCTGGGTTATCGCGGCTATCGCCACGCGGTGGACTATGCCCGCCAACGCACCCAGGGCCGGCTGGTTGGCGTCTCCGGCGGCAAACCCGTGGCGATTATCGAGCATCCCGATGTGCGCCACATGTTGCTGGCGCAAAAGGTCTATGCGGAGGGCGCCCTGGCCTTGTGCTTGTACGCCGCCAGACTGGTGGACGAAGGCGATGCATCCGCGGCACTCCTCGGTCTGCTGACCCCGGTCGCCAAAACCTGGCCTTCGGAATACGGGCTGGCCGCCAATGACCTCGCGATCCAGGTGCATGGCGGCTACGGTTATACGCGCGATTTCGCTGTCGAGCAGCTCTACCGGGATAACCGGCTGAACCCGATCCATGAGGGCACCACGGGGATCCAGGGGATTGACCTGCTGGGCCGGAAAATCCTGCGCGACAATGGCGAGGGGCTGGCAATCCTTTCCGCCAAAATCAGCACGACGGCGGACACGGCCGCCACCCATGTGAAGCTGCGGTCTTATGCGGCCGCCCTGCGGGCGGCGCTGGCGCAGGTTCACGAAACGATTGAGAGCCTGCGCCGTGCCGAGGGGGCGCGCGCTTATGACAACGCCACCTTCTTCCTCCGTGCTTTCGGCCATGTGGTCGTTGGCTGGCTCTGGTTGGACCAGGCAGTATTGATCTCCGGCCTGGTCAACATTCGCGACGCGGACCGAGATTTCTACAGCGGCAAATTGGCCGCATGCCGCTATTTTTTCGAGACCGAGCTACCCCGCGCCTCGACGTGGCTTGGCTTTGTCGGCTCGCGGACGGATGTCGCCTTTACGGCGTCGCCCGATATTTTCTAACGGAGTCAAGACATGAATGATTTGCTGCGCGGCCGTGTGGCCATCGTTACCGGAGCTGGGGGTGGCCTCGGCCGGTCGCATGCGCGCGCCATGGCGCAAGCGGGGGCGCGGGTGGTGGTGAACGACATCGGCGAGGCGGCGCACCAGGTCGCCGCCGAGATTGTCGAGGCCGGCGGCGAGGCTGTTGGGTTCATCGGCAGCGTTACGGACATCGAGCATGTCGGCCAGATGGTGGCGGAGACCGTGGCGCGTTGGGGTGCGGTCGATATTCTCGTCAATAATGCCGGCATCCTGCGGGATAAAAGCTTTGCCAAGATGAGCCTGGATGATTTCCGGCTGGTGGTGGAAGTGCATCTGATGGGGGCCGCGATCTGCACCAAATCGGTCTGGTCGCAGATGCAGGCGCAAAACTACGGCCGCATTATTTTCACCACGTCCTCTTCCGGGCTATACGGCAATTTCGGCCAGTCCAATTATGCCGCGGCCAAAATGGGCCTGATCGGGCTGATGCAGACGCTGGCGCTGGAAGGTGCCAAATACGACATCCGCGTCAACGCCTTGGCGCCAAGCGCCGCAACCCGGATGACCGAATGCCTGTATCCGCCGGAGGTGCTGGCACGGCTGGCGCCGGAGCGCGTCAGTCCCGGCATCGTGGCTTTGGCATGCGAAGACGCCCCAAGCCGCGCCATTCTGCTGGCGGGCGCCGGTAATTTCGCCGCCGCCAACGTAACGATGACTCGTGGCATCTACGTGGATAAAACCCAGAATGTCGCCGAGACGATTCTCGACCGGTTGGACGAACTGACCGACCGGGAAGGCGAGAGCACGCCCGGCGCCGGCATCGAGCAGCATCAAATGGAAGTCGCGCGCGCCGCCACGGCGCTTAATCTTCAACCGGAGTTGAAAAATGCGTGAAGCGGTTATTGTTTCGACGGCGCGCACGGCGATCGGCCGCGCCTATCGTGGCGCGTTTAATAACACCTCGCCGCTGCGCCTGGCTGGCCATGCGCTGCAGGCGGCGGTTGCCAGGGCAGGGGTCGAGCCAGGGGAAATTGACGATTGCATTCTGGGCTGCGCCATGCCGCAAGGGCTGCAGCATCTGATCGGCCGCAACGCTGCTTTACGGGCCGGCCTGCCGGTCAGCGTTTCCGGCATGACCATCGACCGCCAATGTGCCTCCGGGCTGATGGCGATCGCCACCGCCGCGAAGCAGATCATCGTCGATCGCATGGAAATCGTCGCGGCCGGCGGCGTCGAATCCATCTCGCTGGTGCAGACCGCCGCGTTCCGCGCCGGCGAGGACCCCGAATTGCTGGCGATGCACGCCGATAACTACATGCCCATGCTGGATACCGCGGAGACGGTGGCGCGCCGATACGGCATTGGCCGCGCGGCGCAGGACGCCTATGCGCTGCAATCCCAGCACCGCACGGCCGCCGCGCAGGCGGCAGGCCGCTTCGATACGGAAATCATCGCGCTGGAATCGACAATGAGTGTGACCGACAAGGCCACCGGCACGGTGAGCAGCAAGCCGGTCACCTTGCGCAAGGATGAAGGCAACCGGCCGGAGACCACCGCCGAGGGACTTGCGGCATTGCCAACGGTTCGTCCCGGCGGCTCGATCACGGCGGGCAATGCCAGCCAACTCTCCGATGGTGCCAGCGCCTGCATCGTGATGGAGGCAGCGCAAGCCCAACGTCGCGGCCTGGCACCGTTGGGCCGTTATGTCGGCATGGCGGTCGCGGGCACCGAACCGGACGAGATGGGCATCGGCCCGGTCTTCGCGGTACCGAAATTGCTGTCTCGCTTTGGCTTGAAAATCGAGGATATCGGGCTGTGGGAGCTGAACGAGGCTTTTGCCGTGCAGGTGATCTATTCCCGCGACCGTCTCGGAATTCCCGATGATCTTCTTAATGTCAATGGCGGCAGCATCTCCATTGGACATCCTTATGGAATGAGCGGTGCCAGGCTCGTCGGCCATGCGCTCATCGAGGGCAAACGGCGCGGTGTCAAATACGTGGTCATCACGATGTGTGTCGGCGGCGGCATGGGCGCCGCCGGTCTGTTCGAGGTCCTGTAGATTCGGCCGCCGGCGCGCCTGAGCAATGGATTTACTTGCCGTGGCAAAGTGTTAGAAAACGCCAAGCAATGAACCGTGAAATATGCCACCCGCGCGCATGTCGCGCTGGGATTCCAGTATGACGCGGCCGCATGGATTTGCCGCCATCGGACCTGGCCTCGCCGGCCTCGGCCCGGTTCGCCAGCTCGCTTACGTTGTTCCGAATCTGGCCGCGGCCATGCGGTTCTGGACCCATGGCTTCGGTATCGGACCGTTCTTCCATGCACCGCGAAGCCGCCAGACCGATGCGCTTTGGAAAGGCTGTCCGGTGACGCCGGATTTTTCGCTTGCCCTGTCATATTGGGGCGATATGCAGATCGAGCTGATCCAGCCGAACGATCCGGGCCCGTCTTTCTACCGGGAGTCGCTGACGGCGGGGCATAACGGCTTGCATCATGTCTGTGTCTATACGGACAATATGGTTGAAGCGCGGCGCCGTCTCGCCGTGGCCGGGGCGGAACTGGTATTCGAGGGAAAACTCGCACAAGGCGGCGAACTGCTTTACGCTGATCCTGGTGGGGATTGCGGCTTTTACTTTGAAATCCTGAAGCCGCCGCCGTTCCTGCTGACGCTGTTTGCGGGTATTCGGCACGCCTGCGCGGGTTGGGATGGCAACGACCCGGTTCGACCTTTAGGATAGGATGCGCAGGCCACGACGCGGGAAAGCCGCGGGCCGGCGGTGGATGAATGCATTGGTTGGATGAAGCTAACGAACGCGCGAAGACGACCTTAAACGGAGATGCCGAGCGCGCTCCGGATTGCGTTCGCCACGTCGCAGATCGGATTATCTTCCGCCATCGCCCTACCCGTGATGCATTTGGCGGTGATGGCGACAGCCAGATTATTCCTGGTATCGCACCATGCGATATTTCCGGCCGAGCCCGTATGTCCGAAGACGCCGAGGCCGCCACCCATCGGCCCGGTGGTGCCTTCCCAAGGAAGCGGCAGCCAGAATCCGCCGATTGAGCCGCGGAACCTGTCGCCAAGCACCAAATCCCATCCCGGCGGCCGCGGCGCCGCCATCAATTCGACCCGCTCTGGTGAAAGCAAGCGTACGCCATTGAATTCGCCCTTATTGGCGAGCATCGCGTATACCTTCGCGACCGAACGGGCATTGCCGATCATGCCGGCACCCGGATGGGTTGATTGATGCACATCCGGGCGCTGAAAAACATTGGCGCCTGGTACCACCTTCGGCGGGTTGGCGGTGAGCGTGTCATAGCCGTAGCCGAGCCCGGCGGTTCCCGGCTGCGCCGTCCTTATCACGTATTTTGCAACGCGCGGCTCTAGCGCCGGTGGGATGCCGAGCCAAAGCTCGTCGGCGCCGAGCGGCCGCAACACTTCCTCATGCACGAAATCCCGCAAGCTGCGGCGCTTCGGATCGGTGCGCCGAACCACCTCGCCCGCCAGCCAGCCGAAGGTGAAGGAATGGTAGGCGTTGCGGCTGCCCGGATCGTAGACCGGGTGCATGCTGGCGATGCGATCCGCCACCCAATGATAGTCGCACATCAGTTCCGGCGTCGCATCGGATGGAAAAATCGGTACGCCGGCGCGGTGCGAAAGCGCGTCCTGCACGGTCGCGCGTTCTTTTCCATGCCGGGCGAATTCGGGCCAATATTTTGCGATTGGAGCATCATATGCCACCAGCCCGCGCTCAGCCTGAATATGCAACGCGGTGGCCACGATCGATTTGGTCACGGAAGCGATCCAGAAGAGTGTTTCCGCGGTTACCGGCGCGCCGGTCTCCTCATCGGCGATTCCGGCGAATACATCGGCGACCAGCACGCCATGATGATACACGGCAACGCCCAACGCCGGTTCACCGCGCGCCAGCGCGGCCGCAACCGCCGCCCGCACCACCGGTTCAACCGTGCCACGCGACGCCGCGCGCGAGATCGATCGGCTTACGTTCATGGAAGTCTCCCTGGTTCGAAAGCCGCTTGTGGACGCGTAAAACAGCGACGATGCGGTGGTCTCCACCGCCGCCTGCCTCTAATTCACGCCGATTTCAAAGGTAGCTCGGCCGTTGCATGGCCGGTGCAGCTGATCTGTTCGATCTGGTTGACGGCTTCCAATTCCACCTCGACGATGCCTTTGCCATTTTCAATGCGCTTGTCCGTGACCTTGCCTTTGCACCACAATGTGTCACCGAGCAGATTGGGCAGCCGCGCGCGCATGGTCAGCGTCTTCACGACACCATGATCGCCGATCCAGTCGGTGATCACCTGGCCAAGCCAGCCAAGGCGATTCCAGCCATTGTCATAGGCGTTGGGCATGCCGATGGATTGGGCCACCTTCGGGTCTACATGGCCCATGCCTGGCCAGGTCGTCTCGATCAACCAGCCGATGGAGCGGTTATTCGGGACCTTTTCGGGATGATTTTGCGCCAGCCAGCGGGTCTTCCACTGCATTTCGCTAGCCTGGTAGCCATTGGCCAGATTTCCGGCGTAGTAGGTGATCAGCGCCGTCTGGTTAAGCGGTCCCTTGATGCGCGTCGGCACCGTATCGCCGACCGCAACGTCCTCGAAATAGAGCGGCTCGGCGCCGCGCCGCGTCTGCGCCAGGGTCTGGTTGCCGATGTCTTCCATCTCCTCCAGCGTGTAGATATGCGCGGCGCGTGGCTCGTATTTTATGCCGCCTTCCTGGGTGGCGCGCGGCGTGCGGATCGACTGTGATACATAAGTCGCCAGCAGCTCGCCCTGATCATTATGATAGGTGGTCTCCCCGGTCTGCACGACCATGCGTTTCGCACGCCCGCCGGTTTTTTCGGTAACGTCGATCAGTTTCGTCTCAGCCTTGATCTTTTCGTTCCGGAGCGCATAGCGGTTGATGGTCCAGGCGCCGGTGCCGAAGAAAGCCTGCAGCCCGTCAAACCCCGGCGTTACGCCGGGCGAGAACACGCTATAAAACCATGTCGGCGGCGCCACCAGGGTACCGTAATGCGAGGCCTCGGCGTAAGCCTCATCGCACCAGAGTGGGTTGTCGTCACCCAGACCGTGCGCGTAATGCCGAATCGCATCGCGCGTGGATTCATTGTTGTACGGCGCGATCCGCAGCGGTTCGCCGATCATCCCCCGCACGCGTGCGATCTCTTCGGGATCGATCCCGGTATCGAACGTAAATCTGTGTTCGTCTGCCATTCTACCGCTCCGTCATTGCGTTCTGGATTTCCCTGCGCCGGGAACCATTTCAGCTACCTCATTGCGCCCAGCACGGCAACTTCAAACCCCGCATGGCGCATGGCCCGGAAATGCGGTTGGCAGCCGATATTCGTTCCCATAATGGCAATCCTGGGCACAAGCCGGCCAACGCTTTCAGCTTGCTCAGGGGCCGTAATTCAGCCGCAACCCGGCGGTCGGCCAATTCTCAAAGACGCCAAGCGCACCTTTTTCACCAAGAGTCACATAGAGCGCGTGCCGATCGCCGCCGCCGAAGCAAGCGTTGGTGGTGAACAGATCACCGGTCGGCACATGCTCGATGCTGGCGCCGTCCGGTGCAAATACGGTAAGACCGCCATTCAAGATCGTGCCGACGATGATATTGCCGGCGCCATCCACGACCAGGGAGTCAGCCACCGCGACATTGACATCGGTGCCAAGTGGCAGCGAGCCAAGGCAATGCCGCTTGCCCATGACGCCGGGCGCCGTCACCTCCAAGGCCCATAACCGAGCCGTCACGGATTCGCTGAAATAGAGCGTCTTGCCGTCAGGGCTCAGCCCGACCCCGTTGGCGCCCGCGGTGGGATGGATCACTTCGCGGATCATGCTGCCATCCGCCTTTGCGTAATAGACCGAACCCACGGGCGAACGCATCACCATCCCCAGCGTGCGGACGATACGGGTGTCTGGCCCGTTCACGTCAATACCGGCCTCGCGTATCTCTCCGGCGTAAAAACCGTAATCGGTAAAGTAGAAGCCGCCATGCGCGTCGAACACGATGTCGTTGGGCGACATCAAGGCGCGGCCGTCGCAGGAATCGTAGAGCGTTTCGGCGTCTCCACCTTCGATGACGCGCTGGATGCGTCCGGGTTTGCGGGTATTCTCTCCCGGCCGCGGTGGCCTGCTGACCACCGTTCCATCCGGCAATTTCTCGAAGACCACGCGCCCGCCGCCGTTATTGCAGACATACACCGCATTGTCCGGGCCGAGTGCCGCGCCATTCGCGCCGCCGCCGCAGGCTGCGAAGGCGGATACTTTGCCGGTCTTGGGCGAGATACGGACCAGCCCTGGACCATGCGTTTCGCAGACCAGAACGTCGCCGTCCGGCAGCAGGACCGGACCTTCGGCGAAATGCAGCCCATCGGCGATCACACGCAGTTTGGGATAGCTGTTCATGCCCAGCGCGCCGCCGCGAGCGGCTGGATCGGGTCGTCGGGACGCCGGCGCGCATCCAGACCGCCATCGGCGAAAATGATCTGACCGGTTATGAAACGGCCGCGGCCTTCCACGAAGAAGCACAGCATGTCGGCGATCTCGTCCGGATCGGCGATGCGTTTCATCGGCGATGGGGCAGCCTTCAGCAACCGCGCCGTGCCCTCCGGGGTGGCGAAATCCACATCTGTCATCGGCGTCCGGGTGACGGCGGGGGCGACGACATTGATGGTGATGCCGGCTTCCGCCCATTCCGGTTGCCAGGCCAGATGGCGCGCCATGCGTCCCATCGCCGCCTTGGAAGTGGCATAGGCCATGCGTTCATGAAACGGCCCCGCGGCATGCGGGTCGTTGCGCACCAGCGCAAGCGCCTTTTCTTCATCCAGAGCCAGGCAGGCACTGATCGCATCGGGAATCACGTTGGGGCGCATCATGCCCCAGGACGAGACCAGCGCGGCACCCGGGGCGTTGCCCTTGGCCAAGGCGTCCCGCAGGCCGATCAGCGGAATGAAGGCGCCAAAGAAATTGACCGCCATCACTTTTTCTTCATCGCCAGAATTGCGCGACATACCGGCCGAAGCAATGTAACCATCCAGGGTTCCGCCAGAGCGCTCCAGCACGCCGTCAATCGCAGAGTGCCGCCCGGAAGGGCTGGACAGGTCCGCGACCACATCGCAATCGAGGATCCCGACGGTTATGACGCGATGGCCGGCGTCGCGAAGCCGTTTCGTACAGGCGGCGCCAATGCCGCTATTGCCGCCGGTGACGGCAACGGTCCTTGGATAATTCATTTTGTTTCGTTAGCTCCCTGGTGTGCCGCAACCTGTTCATTCGCGTCACGCCTGGCAAGGTTCGGGTCGCTTTCCCTGGCACAGGCGCAAGGCAGAAGCCGCGCGCCGGCGGCGTTATTCCGCCGCTTGCGCAGGAGCACCTCCCCTGGCACGCCGTTCCAGCTCGATAATGGTGTCCCTGACCGCGGATACCTCGATCCCGTCCCAGCTAACCGGCACGGCGCCAATCCTGTAATCCGGGTCGATGGGCGCCGGCGAAGGCCGGGCGCGCTTCATCGCGGCTT
>Ga0209208_10013150_pt1 | contig 10378 bp, 9 predicted proteins | sample S1TSphfallax_3_FD_187694 | JGI IMG/M metagenome (GOLD analysis project Ga0209208, IMG submission 187694) | Host-associated microbial communities from peat moss isolated from Minnesota, USA - S1T2_Fd - Sphagnum fallax MG (SPAdes) (version 2) | ecosystem: Host-associated > Plants > Peat moss >... | reverse complement strand
AGTGATTATGGTGTTCTTTCCAATTGTAAATTATGATGACACCTCTTTTTGATTGCCCATCTGTGTAATGAAACTTCTTTTTGATTTTCATGTAATGTTGCAACCTAGCATGTACTATGGCTGATGTAGTGATAAATTCACAATCCAGATGTGGAAGATATCTCAAACTTGGACTTAGGATTATGATCAGGTTTGAGAAAAGATTTTCTTTAACAAGTACCCTCACCACACATGGCTTCAGGAGATGTTTGCTGTGAATGGTGGACTATATGGCCAGGTGTACTCATTTGCAAACTTGCCCTCTGATCAGAAAGCAGTGGTGCAACAGTACGCATGATGGGCAATTGCAGCTTGCCACACTGTGTCATTTTTTGTGACCCACACAGGTACACATTTGCTTTTTGTGTTTGTGCCTGGAATCGGAGAGTGCATTTCTTGGGATTGAAAATAAGATGGTGCAAATCTTAGCAAGAGAAATCTGTCTAGGCATTAGGGTTTTTTTCTCAAACTTTCATATTGGTGTAAAATATACACTGGTAAAGAATGATCTTACAAACTTTGGGTCAATAACCTTTGACCAAGAGTTGAATCCAATCAACTCGTGATATTGTTTGGTTGATATCACCCAATGTCAAACCTCAGTTTCATACGGTAGCTTATCTCACCTTTGAAATTGTGAATTCACATTGTGTAGTAATTTGACATAATATAATCATAGTACAACATATATCAAAAAAATTGAATGGAATGAAAGGTAGGAAAATTGACATTTCATTCTACCTTTGAAATTACCATAGGACTTTTCAACCATTGCTTTTGGTATTTTATATTTCATGTATATCCTTGGTGATTAGAGTGTTAAGGTTGTTGGGATAACAAGTTTGTCAATTTCTTATGCTGAAGAAAAACCTCTTAAGTCCATTCAAAAGGACTTATCTTCCATTATATGCAATTTGTGCCAAATGTTGTTTTAAAAAAAATTACATTATCTACATTGCTTTGATATAGTAATATCCAAATTTGACATTAAATTTTTTTTCAAGAACAATCATGAGTGGGAAAAACAGCAATTATAATTGTACTTAATTTTTTGAAGAAAAGACAACGTCAAAATGAAGTCCAAACATGGCCTCTAGTAACTTGGACACACTAACATTATAATCTGTTACAATTTATTTTAGTACATTATAAAACTTTTTTCCAATCATTTCCTTTGTCTTTGTTTCTTGCAATTTCCATAAACATTGGGTCCCATTTGTTTTCAATTGAATTTGAAATTCACTTCATTTGGATATGAATCCAATGGAAAGTTTTAATTCAATCAAATTGGGATCCGATTCCAATGGATTTGAATTCTATTCAATGTTTTCCATTTAGGATTTTGAAAACCCATTTTAATAGGATTATGTGCTATCTATTTTGTGGAGTTTCTCTCTAATTCATGTTATTTTAGAACATTTCTTGTAGGATTCAAAAAAAGAGAATAAATATTGGTCCCCAAATGTAGGAATGGTGATTATTTTACCCAATACTACTTGGAGTATACATGCCATGTGTAAACCTCAATGGCCATTATTCAATTCAATTGAATTAAGATTGAAATCAACTAAAGTTGAATTCAATTCAAGTTGCTTGCAATGTCATTCAATATTTTCATTTAAATAGAACTTAATTTCCAATTTTTTTCATCATTTCACCATCATTGGTAATGCATAGTAGCATGAAGCCCAAGTGGTATGTATGGATTTGTTATTGATCAAGTTGTCATGCACTATAAGACCATTGCCCAACATTATGGAAACTAACAAGGTCATGCATAAAAATATGCACACAAATGTTTTGAGATTTCATAACACATGGGAAGAACATGAGGTTATCAATTTGAAGACAAGTATTGACTTTAAACTTGAAAGCATAAAGTTTGCAAATGAGTATTTTGAAATACAAAATATAAGATTCCAAAACCATGTTTCACCAATACATCCCCAACCACACAAAAATTGGAATTTTATTCAAGTTCCAACAACAAATATACCTTGCAAGAAAATACTATTTTGTAGAAACCACCTAACAAAGCAAGGAATAATGGGTAGGTTTTCATTGTCACCAATGATGTTAATAACCTTGACCCAATTGGAAGGTGAGGAAGTTTTTGGATCCACTCAACAAAAGTAGATCTGACCTTAGGTTCAAAAGGGGATTTGCAAAGGCATGATTGTGTTACTTCTTTTGTCCATAAGTGAATATGACCTCATTTCACATCAAAACTCTAATGGATGTACATGTTGGCTAGTTGAATGGTAATGCAACATGCGACTATCTAAGTCACATGCACAATGCTAAGGAAGTGTTAGAAAATGTCTATGGTGACAATGTTTGCATATGAATAATGTCCCCCCAAGGCAATTGGTCAATGTTTTGCTTTGCAAAAAAAAGACCACCATTTATTGCAAGGCCAAAATCATATCGAAGCAAACAAATCATGGCATTCTTGCTCCATGTTATTATGGGTCTTGGTGTGACTCCAAAAGAACATCCTACAAGGTTCACATGTTATGGTTTTATCATGACAACTTTAACCATTGTATTAGAAGCCAAGGGAGGATATATGCAACATAGATATGCCAATTGTGCCTACAATATGGCCTATGCAAGAAGGAAATGATTTCATTCAATACACATTATAATGTTGATAGAAGTTGGGGTTTTTTTTAACAAGTAGTTGAAATGTCCTCTTTATAATCTTTTTGGTGATGGGAGCTAACAAATGCATATGCTTGGCTAATAAGTCACAACAACAAAAATATTTGATGTCCTTAAGCTCTAAGATCAACAATTCAATAAATGGGAGGTTGGTCGAGTTATGGAATATGCAAGTATTTTAGAGCTCACTTTCATTCCTCCTTTAAGATATGAATAGATTTACCAAATCACCTTAGGTTTGGTTGAGAACTGTAGACAATATGAGGTGACAATTGGAAATTTCCTAACTTGCATTTGCATGAATTTCATCACAATGATGACAAATTCCTTAGCCTCATAGGGGAGTGGGTGCATTGTAAGCACTTGTATTAAATTTTGCAACATGTGATATTTTGTGGGCAAATGAAATTTCTCATTCATTATTTGGAACAAGGAGTTAGAATTTTTTTTATTAAGTAACAAGTCATGCTAAGACTACAAAATACAAATAATTTGTAAATAAGGGATTTAAATGAGTAGTTGTGGATTTCAGTTACATATGTGAAATTTTCAATTGAATACATTTTTCACTAAATTAAACTAAATTAAAGCTTGAGGCATAATCCAAAACATTTGGTAGAGTGAAGACGGAAAATACATTAACTCCATTTGTATTTTCAATTGTTTTCAATTTTTTTCATTTGGTTTTGCACTTGAATTTGGTTGGTGAATTACCCAAGTGAATTTGTAGTTTGAAAAGGTACCTCCAAAACTAAAGTAATAACATTAATAATTATCTGACATGTATGATGTTTTAATTGATCATGTAAAGCTTAAAACATAATTCAAATTTGGAGAAATTATTGTTGTATGTGCATATGGATAGTACATTAGATATACACATTTGTCAAGTTTTTTTGGCTATGGTTTTGAATTTGCTTGATCAATACATGTGGTGAATGTGGAGTGCAAAATAATATATCCAAAGTTGCAAGTTGGTTTGCCCAATGTTGAGCTTCAAGCATGACTTCCTAAGTTTATCCAAAATCAACCAACAAACACGTTTGCGTCCCACCTTCATTGTCCAAATTTTAACCATAATTTTCATCCAAAAATTCATCCATTACCAAATGGCAAAATATTTATCCACATTAACAAATATTCTTTTCCATGTGACACAAAAGATTTCATGAATTCCGTCCACATCAATTATTAATCTGAAATTCTAACACATTAGATTCAATGTACATGCTCTTGATGTATTTCATTCAAAGGAAAATATTTATATGATTAGATTCTACTTGTAATTAATATGAGTAACCTAACAGCAATAAAACATAAACAATGATAGGACTAGTAAAATCATTCAACTTCAAATAACTAATTGATAATATAGCTAATAGTCAATCATAATAAAATGGTAAAATAGTAATTAGTATCTATAAAAGTAAAAAAGTAAAACAAACCTATAAAAATAAAACACAAAAAATATTGGTTAACATCAACAATATGTGTATATATATAAATAATTTATTTTTTCAAGCTCACTTATTCATGCTCACTTATTCACAATGTAAGATTGTTGTCATCAAACTAATAATACACTTTCCATGAATAATAATTTGTTGCATATAGAATCCCAATTCCATGTGCACATAAAAGTGTTGGCAATTTTTTGGCATGTTTTGTTCATTAAATGCTGGCAAATTGTTTTCAAAATAGGAAGGTGTGATGGTGAGGAGTTCCATAATTATGGCATCCCTTTTGGTGACAACAAGGAAGAGAAAAAATGGTGATGGCTAGGATTAGGGTTTTGAGAGGGTGGCATATCCAAGCAAATTAGGACCTTGACTCTACAATAGGGATGTCATAGGTTCAATTTTCTATTTTACTTTTAGCAAATTTTTCCCTAAAAAAATAAATTGATGTCAAACCATTTTGGAAACATAAATTTCATGCAACCAATGAGAGTGTTTAAGGGGGCTTAATTTTTTTCCTTAGGTTTCCAAAATGTTCTCCTAGTCCCAAGTTTTCAATGTGTTCCCTCAAATGTTTTCAATAGCACATCACTTTTTATCCCATATTGTTTGGCCATGGTTCAACTTTGACATATATAATTAGTTGTAAAGGTGGGTCAAAGGAAAGCATGGTCCAAAACATGCTCCTATTTTAAAAACAAATTAAAGGCTTGAGAAAATGGGGCTATGAACTACAAATAGTGAAAATATATGTTGTATTTATGTGAAGCCCTTTTTAGTATGTTAAATTAGCATTTAGTAAAGTTTGAAAGGTAATCCAATCAATATAGAATATTTTTTCAACACATTTTAAAGCTTGTAACGAATGCTTTTCAGCATAATGAAACATTGTAAAAACATTATTTAAGCATCATTGTTTAACACTATTTCAAGACTTTTCATCCAATCTTGTGCTGCCACATCATCTTTTTTAGGACTAGTCATAGTGACTCAGAAGGTTGCCATGGGCTCCTATTAGCCCATTTTTACCCAAAAATGTTCAATTATAACAACGCATGGTTGGGAAACTCATCTTCTTCACTAAAACACAACTTGACATTGCCCTTGCAGTACCAAGATTACTTAATTTTCACACCAACTTCAAAGGTTTCATTTATATGTGATCAAACATTCAATTTAGTACATCAAGGGATCTTGGATCTTGGGATTTGTTATTAGCAAAAGGAGGATAATATCTGTTTTGGATACACAAACACCAAGTGGGCTAGGGATTTACATGACAAAAAATCCACTACATCTTTAAAGTTGGTTCAAGGTTATCAAAACTAAATTGATGTGCCCATTTTGCATCAAACGTTACATTGGCATCCATCTTGACACGTCTGTTATGTCCATCAAAACAAGACAAATGTAGGAAAGTTTTTCCTTACATCCGGGTTGCCCCACTTTGTATGGTGACCAAAAATAAATCCAATCACCATAGGACTAGCAATCTAGTTCATTTTTGGTTGCCATTTGTTTTCGGTTGCCAATCATGTGGTGATCGAAAAAAGTTTTCGTCACCATTTGTTTTCAATCCCTAATCTTCTGGTGATTGAAAAATATTTCAATTGCCATCCAATGATAGGCCTTTTTTGATGACGACCAAAACCCATTTTCAGTTGCCATACATTAAGTGACCGAAAGTTTTCAATCACAAATAGATTAATGATTGAAACTTCTTTCGAACACCAATGATTACAATTTTTTATTGTTAGTGATTGAATTTTTTGTTGCATTCATGTGCCTAGAGTAGTGTTCATCGGGAGTTTTCCAAAACCATATTACATGCCCCCTTTCAAAGTTTAGTCACCAATGATTGGAAAATTTCAATTTCACTAGTTTTATGGCGACCAAAAAGGGTTTTGATCACCGTCCAAGAATGTCACAAATGCTAATGCCATGGGGTTCATTGATTTGAATGTTCATGCATTAATTGTGCTTAAATTTTAATTTAATTTTAGTTCACTCTTAGTTAGCTCCCAATTAAGTTTAATTCACATTTAATTGATTTCCAATTGACTTTTCATTAAGTCCTAGTTCACTTTTATTTAACTTGTAGTTCAATTTTAATTCACTTTCAACTCATTTCAAGTTCACTTTTAGTTCATTTGAGTTAACGCTTAATTCACTTCCAATAATTTTTAGTTAATTCTCAATTCACTTTTAGTTAAGTTTAAGTTCATTCTTAGTTGAGTTTTAGTTCACACATGGGTGCACATGGGCACACATGGGGAACATGCGCCACATGTAAATTGGAAAAAAAAGTGCATTCAGCTAAGTGCTAAATGGCTATAAATGGAGGTATAATTTGTCATTACCTTTAGTTTGTTCAACATTAGTTTTTTGGTACACTTTCTTATCATACCTTTGTTTTGTTTCTTTTTTGCAATAAAATCATGTTGGATTTTTGTTTGCATGTGTCATGTTTTTGTTCTTTTTTTTCTTGTTTCACGATTTAGATTTAAAATTAGGCATGCTTTTGTTCTTGTTTTGGTTAGAAAATTTTGTAATTTTAATTGGTTTATGTGCCCATGACAAAGAGGGTTTGGTCATTGGATGGCAACCGAAACCCTTTTAAATTGTCACAAGATTGGCAACAAAAATTAATTGTTGACAACCGAATTTGGAAAAAAACCATATAATATGTTTAAGAAAGTTTTCGATGAACGTTATGTTTAGTGACTGGAAGTGATTGAAAATTCAATGGCGAATGACAAAAACTTGCAATCGTTGGTGATCAAAATGTTAATGATCGAAAAAGGTTTTGATTACCAAACTATTGGCAACTAATAACATTCAATCACCTTACATATGGTGACTGAAACGGGTTTTTGATCATCATACATAATGTGATCAAAAGTTTTCAGTCACCAACAATTTGGCAATCAAAATCTTATGGCAATTAAAAGATGTTTTAGTCACCACAAGGTTTACAATGACCAAAACAACTCCATTTATGTGAAAGCATCCTTGAGTGGTATCATTAGGAACATCACACCTTGATTTTCTTAGACCCATCGAACTTTGAAAAGTCATAGGAAACATTTAAATAAATATTTTCATAATTCTTTTTTGATGAGTACCTTTATCAAGTTCCATAGGTTTTGAAATTTAAATAATATAAAAAATATTATGTATTTTGATGTTCTTAATCATTGCATTTAGAAAAAAGTTCAAGAATGTCACACTAGTTCTTTTTCTTGAACTTTTGGTTAGGAACAAAAATTTGAAACATGATTTGACAATTTTTTTTGAACATTTTAAAAAGTAATTTGGAAGTCATTCTATTTTAAAGTTTTTTATTAGGCAATTAATTGAGTTAATTATGAATTTTTAAAGTTAAAGCTATTAATTTATGAAAGGGCCATTTAAATTAAGAATATGAAATTAAAAATTTAATTTCTTAAAATTCCAAAATAAACTTCAGGCCATATATTAAGGCATGCAATTAATAAACATGAGATTTTTTTTAATAGTTGTGAAAACATTTAAAACAAAAGGCCAAGGAAAATGTTTTTGCTATTTTTGGTTCCTTAACCATTCCTTGAGGTGGTTCCTAGTGATACCACCCAAAGATGCTTTCACCCATTTTCATTTGCTTATACACTTGTCTTAGGCACCCAAGATAGTGTTTGATTTAAGTTGAACTAAGGTTGACCTAAGTTGATTTTACACTGACGTGGCACAAGGTTGTGTTTCTGTCAAGATGTGTTCATCACATCATGACAAACGCATAGACATAGTGATAACCCTAAGTTGAATCAAAACTTATTACATGGAGAAACAAAAAACAATTGTGCACTACCTTTTCATCTACAAAGGTAAAGTACATGGCACTTAGTAATGGATCAAATAAGTTGTCCGGTTAAAAATATTTGTTCATGAACTACAAATTTTGGGTTAAAAAAAACCAATAGTACTCATGTGTGATAATCAAAGTGTAATCAAACTTTCAAAAAATATTGTTTCTCATGGCCACAACAAACATATCGTGATTATACACCATTTCATTAGATAGAAGTAGGAGAAAAGGAGATTGAAATTAGTCATTAATTTCATTTAACCAATTTGTTAACATTTTTACAAAACCCTTGGGTTGTACTCTATTAGAAAACCTTAGAAATGAATTAAGAATGGCAAACACCATTTATTCTTCCCAATTTTTGTAGATCATCATAGTCCAGGTCTATTCATTTAAATCAAGAAGACATCCATCCATTTAAACATAGATGGAGTGTAGCAATGTTAATGGAGCTTGGCTCACTTAATAACAATTTAGGTCCTTTGATAGAAAGTACTTGGAACAACCTGGTTCAAAATTCAATCTAGTTATCAAAGTAGATTTATAAATGCCATTGTGCTTTACATAGACTAGATATCTAAGGGAATTATGACATACAAACACAAGTGCCATCCATTCTAGAAAAGTGTTGACAAAATGGTGCAAAGGCCAATTCACATGCCTCAAACGACACAACATTACAGGATGGATTGGTCAACACCACCAAGGCCAAATGTGATGAATGAACAAATCATTTGGAAGGGGAGGCAACAACGATTGATTTAATTGATAAGTCCAAATTGTTTCAAAACCCACCATTCTAGAAGTTTCTTTATTTGAATTATTTTGAAAATTTTGCAAAACAATTCCCTCATTGAGAGGTCCTTCACCAAGTGTCATTGTTTTAGATAGAAAAAGATCTAGCCAAACCAATAGTCACTCACACACTTTATGACCAAAAAATCAAATCATTTAGAAGATCAACATCAAAGTTTGCAAAAAGATTATATTAGGTGCTCCAAATGTTCAATTCTAAATGATTCCATCTCCATGTTTTAGTTTACTCACATTGAAACCAAAGTGTGGTTTCTAATGTTTGAGGGGAGGTGTAGAATATGTAATTACTTTTTAATGTAATTGCATTGTTTGCATGGAAACAATCTTGTCGTAACTAATTCTGTCAGAATATAATTACATGATGGCAAGTTGTTACTACTTAGCAATGACCACTTGCTGGTTAGATAATTTGTAAAGAATTGAATTTAGTTGTTAAGAGTTAATTTAGTTTGCAAAGCCATTATGACTCTTTGAATATTTAGACCATCTCTCTCACAGTCTTTTTATTCTCTATACAACTTTTATCTTCTTATTGTAATTTGATTAATTTTTCACTATACAATAGTTGCATCTAATCAACTCAAGCAAACAAGTCATAGTGAATAGTCATTACAAGAGAAGAAAATGATTTTTGTCACACAAAAGGTCATGGCTCATGACACATGTGTGAGGTAAACTTGGTGGTTTCATCCATTCTAATGTACAATAAATATGTGATGTTTATTATGACATATATAGTACATTAAAATTACAATTTAACATTAAGTTGTGTCACATATTAACACAAATGTCAAATTATAGAATTAGTATAATATGTGCCACAATAAACAACACATCTTTTACATTGTGATGGATGTTCAAAACACAAGGTTTACCTCATATATATATGTGTGTGTGTGTGTGTGTGACATTGAGCCATATATAGTCTTATGACCAAATTCTATTGTGTAAAATGATATTTCCAGAAAGCATTCAATCACGCTTTTTTAGCAACCCACAGTTTGTGACATCATTATGTCAGATTTTCACAGGACTTTGATGATACATATCTGCCCAGAAATTATTACAAGTAGGTGTCCAGAATGATCAAGATTGTGGAAAAATGTTTGAAATTTTCTGAGGTAACTGTGTCTGAAATTGCTCTAGATGTTGTTGTGAGACTGTACACACAGAATGATGAACTCAAATTATAATAGCAAGAGAGGCAGCGCAAGAGGAGATTTGAGCTGCAATTTTGAAGTTGGAAAGATTTGATGTTCAGGAATCAGTCAAGGGAACGTCAGAGAGGCACTGTCACAGGACTGGATCGAGCTAGCTAGCTAGCTAGCTAGCCCTTGCTAAACCCTAAACCCCTCCTTGCCTCCCGCTGCAGTCTAACTGCGCTACCTCTAGCTCCCTGTCATACATGATGTTATAAACTAGCTAGCTGCATCTGATCGCGGGCTACTCGACTACTAAGCCCTGCTACTAGAACAATTCAGTAGAAAAAACCCACATCGAAATGATGGAAAAACATCAGTTTTCTTTTGTCTACTGCAAAGATCATCAGCTTATACAG
>Ga0209208_10013147_pt1 | contig 10378 bp, 7 predicted proteins | sample S1TSphfallax_3_FD_187694 | JGI IMG/M metagenome (GOLD analysis project Ga0209208, IMG submission 187694) | Host-associated microbial communities from peat moss isolated from Minnesota, USA - S1T2_Fd - Sphagnum fallax MG (SPAdes) (version 2) | ecosystem: Host-associated > Plants > Peat moss >... | reverse complement strand
TCCGTGCCTTTTTCTCTGGAGAAAATGAACACTAAAAGTCAACAAAGAACCTCAATGCATGCACCTCAATAGCGCCCATGGGTAATTGGCAAAACTCATGAGATTAGCGTACTTGTCGTATTTGGAAATGAAATTTGACCCTGTGTGAGGTGAATTTCTCCGTGCCTTTTTCTCTGGAGAAAATGAACACTAAAAGTCAACAAAGAACCTCAATGCATGCACCTCAATAGCGCCCATGGGTAATTGGCAAAACTCATGAGATTAGCCAAGCCAAGTCAGATATATTGGTTTCTAGGCTAGGCTTATCATTGTTGCTGACAAGCTATTAGAGCTATTTGTAAAGTCAGGCGATTAGGAAGTGAGAACAACTAGTTTCAGCATAATAGGCCATCTCAAACACATAACTGGGAATGAAAGTTTTTACAAAACGAAATTAGCTGGGACCCAAACTAGTTTTTCCACCAATTTTGGTGGTAAACTGAGTTTCATCATGTGTGTTTCCTTTTTCCGAAGCGCCTGCACTATTGTTACATATATTTTCACTGCTCTTACCTGTACAATTACAATAATTACTCTCGAACCTTGAGCATTAAATGCTGAACTTCTCAGCATTTCATACCCAGATTTAATAAAACTTCCTTACTTTGCCACTGAAAGAGGGGATAGGAAGCGAAAGCAGAGGAGATAAAGGGGTGAAACAGAGGGTGACTTTATGGATAACTCTATTACATTAAAACCCTCTTTTTTAATTCATGGGGGGCAGTACCTTGTTACTTCTTGATAGCAAGGCATACAAGCACCTTTGATAATACATTGTGCCGTCTTAAAGAGAGTGAACCAATACCCCTAATCCGCAAAGAAATTGTCAAGAGGAATTTTTCTGGCTGAAATCAGCTTTCTCCCCCATGTCAACTCCATAGCTTGCAGCATGTGTTCAGACATTCAACCACAACTCCATATGCTTGCAGCATGTGTTCAGATATTCAACCACACCTCCATCCATGCATAACTAGATTAGGAAGAAGCCCATTTGATTTCATTTTCCAAACTTTTCCAAAACTGTGGTTCCGTTGAGAATCCACCAAGGATAGAAAATGCTTTCAAGCAAAGCAATGCAGCAGGCTGTTGGTGCAAAGTGCAAACCCAGCCTGCTTCATCTTCTCCAAATCCTGCTCTTCATGGAAAAAATAGTTAGCCACATAATGAGAGAGAACACGAGCATTTGGAAGAAAGTTTCCTGTTTTAAAAGGATTTAAAAAGCACCATTGCAAACTGGAGAAATTTTCCCAACTGGAAAAGCTACTCGCTGTTCCTCAAATATGCCAGTGTAAACAACCCTTCATCTCACTCATGTCACATGCAACCAAAGTTCCCAGAGAATGCCATAATGTTATACCTAAGGTTAGGTATGTTTCCTACAAAACCGGGAGAAAGCTTACTTCCAGAGACAAAGTTCACTCAATCAGATCTTCAACTTCCAGGTCAGTAGGGGGAAAAGTCACCTCATGTTCAGCAACTTGAGTGACAGAAGTGACTCCAGCTGAGTGGCCCTCTTTCAGCCTTTGGTGCTGACTGAGGATCCCATCTTTTGAAAGTAGACACTCTCTCTCAACCCCAGCAGGCCAACGACAAAGCTGTTGCCTGAAATCTTCCCTAAAGACTCGAAAACTACTGGAATCTGGAATATGATTGCATGATGGGTCAGAAGCACTACCCATAGTGCACACACCACCTGAAAATTACTAAATGTCCAATAAGCAGTGTCGTACAGTACATCCCTGAAATCTTTAATATATGTCCAAGAGTGGCCAACGAAACTTTGACCAGTGCAGTACGAAACCAACAAACCAGAAATGAGATTAACAATGAGCAACAACCAGCAAACAAGTAGTAGCTAGTGAGGGGTATACCAGGCCAAGTGGGTGAGAAGAAAGGCTGGCTCATCACTCTCCTGCAAAGTTATTGGTATGAAGATCAGAAGGAAGCCCCACCCTCATTGAACCACAAAGGCTATGATTAGTGACTACATCAAAACCCCTCTTCCAGTTCCAGTCCTGCTCTATTTCGTCACTCAGAGTACTTCGATTGTACAAGCAAAGACAATGTAGACCCTTCTATTTCATAAATGCTTCTGGGGCACAAGACAACTTTTTTCACATGCTGGCTCTTGATTTTTTCTTTGGAAACAAAACTATCTTTGCAGGTCCAAACAGTGAGGATTAGGCCTACAACAACTGAGCACACAGTTACACATCACCATATACAACTAGAACTACACAGTAACTGGCTTCTTCACAGGATCACATCTGTCTTGCATCTTCAAGAAAACAACTTCATGTCAGCAACAGATGCTTATAGCTCATCAACTCTTGGAACACTAAGTAACATATATGGTTTCTGTAGTTTGAGTTGATAGAGATTGATATGCAATTGGAGCATCAGGCAGTTAGGGCATACTAGACCATATTCTGTGCCAGGATACAAAGCAAAAGATTGGCTGAATGTATGTGGAAGACATTAATGGTTCCGCTTACATGACACTATCATGAATGGCCTCTGGATCTGAGCCTCCTCTTGCCTGTCTTCGATTCTGCTGTCACTGAAACATTTACAGCAGCCCCACAGAGCTTCTTCTGGATTCGCCTGGCTTGTTCCTCTTGTGGAGCCTTGAAGGTGAAGCATCCTGTATCTGCAGCAGTCCCCTTGAAACCATCAAAAATTGCAATGATACCACCATCTTTATCATACCCGATCGACTGGCTGCGCCAATAAGCCAGTGGAGGGACCAGTATCCGCCCAGAACGAGAAGTTTTCAAACCAAATGCCTCCGGAACTTTGCTTTTATCAGGAACCCGAGGTGCTGGAAGAGGTGGAGGCAACATTGAGTGCCGTTTTTGACTACGAATACGAAGCTTATGGTTTTCTGCAGAGATTACTACAGTTCCAGCAGCAACCTCTTTCACAGGCTTTTGGTTTTCCTCAGAGATTCCTACAGTTCCACCAGCAGCCTCTTCCACAGGCTCACACCATCTTCGGCTATGAATAAGACGCTTTTGGTTTTCTGCAGAGATTCCTACAGTTCCAGCAGCAACCTCTTTCACAGGCTTTTGGTTTTCCTCAGAGATTCCTACAGTCCCACCAGCAGCCTCTTCCACAGGCCCACACTGTCTTCGGCTATGAATACGGCGCTTTTGGTTTTCTGCAGAGATTACTACAGTTCCACCAGCAGCCTCTTTCACAGGCTTTTGGTTTTCCTCAGAGATTCCTACAGTTCCACCAGCAGCCTCTTCCACAGGCTCACACCGTCTACGGCTATGAATACGACGCTTTTGGTTTTCTGCAGAGATTCCTACAGTTCCACCAGCAGCCTCTTTCACAGGCTTTTGGTTTTCCTCAGAGATTCCTACAGTTCCACCGGCAGCCTCTTCCACAGGCTCACACCGTCTTCGGCTATGAATACGACGCTTTTGGTTTTCTCGAGGGATTCCTACAGTTCCAGCAGCAACCTCTTCCATAGGCCTTTGGTTTTCCTCAGAGATTCCTACAGTCCCAGGAGCAGCCTCTTCCACAGGCTCACGCCATCTTCGGTTACGAATATGAAGCTTTTGGTTTTCTGCAGTGATTCCTACAGTTCCATCAGCAGCATCTTCCACAGGTTTTTGGTTTTCCTCAGAGATTCCCGCAGTTTCAGCAGCAGCCTCTTCCACAGGCTCACACCGTCTTTGGCTACGAATAGGAAGCTTTTGGTTTTCCACAGAGATTCCTAAAGTTCCAGCAGCAACCTCTTCCACAGGCCTTTGGATTTCCACAGAAACTCCTACAGTTGCAGCAGCAGCCTCTTCCACAGGCTCACGCCGTCTTCGACTACGGATAGGAAGCTTTTGATTTTCCACACAGATTCCTAATGTTTCAGCAGCAATCTCTTCTGCAGGCTCAAGCCTTTCTCTCCGTTCTGTACAGGGGACCTGCTCCTCACATTCCACCTTCATTGGAGTCTTTAATTGTTCAGATGACTTCACTGAGCTCGAAGTGTTGGCTGGCTCTTGCAAGACACCTTGGTGAAGAAGTGCCAGTCGCTTGCTTCTTCTGACTGGTTCCACTGTTGCCCTGTTGTGCTTCCGATTTCTTTGGGTCGAAGAAGGAATTTCCACATGATCTTTTTCATCAAGCACGACAGATGTCATATCTTGCTCATGGCCACCAGCATTTGGAGTCTGAGGTTCCAAGGTTGCCCTGGGAAGTGACACGTCAGTCAAATCTGCCACATCCATTTCACCATTCTGATTTGCTGTACTATTATTGTCTACATGAGCAGCACCTTGTGCACTGTTTGCATCAGCAGCCACCCTAGCCTCTTCTTCCAAAACATTCTGTGCAGCTGAAGTCCTTATAATCACCTCAGCTGGCTTGCAAGAAAGACTACTGCAATCTGCATCTGCAGGACCGGTGTGGAAAAAATGTGTGTCCAGAGGGGGTGCATGAAAGGATGAAGTACCAGTCTTTCTGTTGTTGCTCAACTCAGACAACTTTCCACTAGAGAGACCTGTAAGGACATAGTTTTTCCAAATGAATGGAAACCCTCCCATGAAGCATTTCACAAGACCCAATGAAAACCCACCAGTAACAGAGGCTTCCTGATTGATCCGCCCATGCAGGCACACTTCAACACCATCACATGTTACCACCTTCCTAAGATCAATACGCTCCACTACAGCTGAGGTCCTCACTTTTTCTCGGTTACCAATTAGCCACCCTCCAACAGCAACTCCAGCGTCACCCTGCCTGTAAAAATTGGACTGTGAATAAATAAATGGAGTCCTCTATGTCCATATAAAAGCAAACTAAGTGCCCTTAACACCTTACATGATTTAAAAGGTTGAAAGATGCTAAGAAAATCATAAACCGCATAGAATACATAGATCTTACCTCCCAACCTTAGCATCTTCAAGTTTGATCAAGTGCCAGTTGCTAATGGTGATTGATCCTTCAGAGACTAGGCGTCCCTGGCCAGTTTGCTCAGTTGCATCCTCCTGGCATGCAACATCAGGTGACTGCTCCTGCAACATCCCTTTTATTGGACACTGGGATGATTTCAGAACTGCAGAGACACGAGCATTTCCCGCTGAGTCGGCACTAGAAGATGGATTTGCAGCATGTCTTGCCGTTGGCATGCTAGAGTGTGAAACAAACCCCTGTCTTCCCTGCACATACCATCAACACAGGAAATATTGTAGAATCTCATCAACTACAGGGCCTGTCAAATAAGCTTTGTGCCTCACAAACCCCTCAATCTTGTGGAAGTGGCCTCAGTAACTGGGAAAGGAGAAAATACAATATGAAAGTATGAAACTGGGTATTCTTTTTGCTACACGATGACTTTGTCCATTGATTATTCTTGAGAAGCCATCCTTTCCTGTGACAATGCTTATCTTCAAATTACATAATCCTAAATGCTCTTGCCATTGAGCATTATACTACAGATTGCCTCAGAATGCCTTGCATGCCTAGGCTAACTGTGAGAACAAGGAGTGCACCACAATGTACCAGATGTCCTGGGGTGGGCAGCACTGTTTCAAACCCATGAAACACTCTGCCCTGCCCACATTCTTCATCACTGGCAGCTCCAGAAACTTCAAATCCTGACCACATCTGGTGCATAGCAACATCAACACCTCCTTGCAGCTGTGCAGAGGTCTCTACATGGGCTGCTACATCTGGAGAATGGTCTTCCATGTGCTGTCTTCCTTGGGAAGATGAAGTTCTGAAGTGAGAATTTACTGTGCTTCTGCCAGTTGGCAAGCCTGCTGCTGCGCATGATGACTGCCTTCCCTGCAAAGTAAACATTGTACACTTCTTACCAGTTCCTTGCTGCACAGTTCCTGAAGTTATGTATCATAAGAAATGCTGGATTGGCACCCCAGCTAAGTGTTTCTGAGCAAAGCAAATGGGGTTTGAACACACATCTCTCATTTTAGAATGCAGATTGAAGAATTGTGGAAAGGACTGAGCAGTTGCTGCATATGTTGCAAAATGTGGGGACATTTGTCTCAGCGGCCATTATCCAAAAATGAGAGCCAAAGAAATTTGTGAATGGCATACCTGGAACTGTGCTCTTCCATGCCCCAATCCCTCTGCTGCAGAAGCAAAACCCTGCCTGGCTTGTTGAACCCCAGTTTCTTCACCACAACTGCGACTTCTGGGAGGATGAAGAACTTGATAGGCCGCCCTCCTCTCATGAGAACAGATGTCTTCAGGTGTGACAGGTCCAGAACTCAGAAGATGATCGCCGCCGCCGCCACGAAGAACCGCCGCCGCATTGCGAGAACAACTGCATCTTTGACCCCCTGCCGCCATAGCCATAGGTGGAGTAATATCGTCACAATGGTCATCAACGTACCGCTGCTGCTGTGTCTCCGCCATAGCCGCCGTCCTTCGAGTGTTATTACAACCTCCTCCTCCCAGTGAAGTTCCTCCCGAATGTGACGACGGCTGCTTCACAAGAGAGGCTCGAAGCAGTGCATTCTTCTCTTGCTTCAGCAGCTGCAACTGTTCAATCAGAGTTCCTGAATCATCATGCTGTTGCTGATGCTGCTGCTGTTGCAGCTGATGATGATGATGACGATGATGCTGCTGCGGATGCGGATGCGGATGCTGACGACGACGACGAGTGTCCAGATGATGCTCCTCCATCATAAAACTACCATTATTCCTGGGGACTTTTGCACAGTAACAGTCATCGGAATCACAACCACCTGCATCCATTCCATGAGCAGCTGCTGCTAAGCCTCCCGCTCCTACTCCTCCTCCTCCTCCTACTCCGTCATTTTCACGCATGAAAGAAAAAGACCTGCATGCCGGGAACGCTGCTACTCGCGAAGCACAAGAATGCGACGACGCCATCTGCGTCTGCATCTTGGCCGGTCTATAAACTGTTTCTACTGCTTCTGCGGAGCTTTCTTTCCCTTGGATTCATGTGCATCGCTCAGGAGGTACGTAGAGATCTGTTGGCACTCACGCTGATTTCAGAAACCAACTCTCGTAGCGCTATCATGCAAATGCGCGCCAGAGAGAGAGAGAGAAGAGAGAAGGAGGAGAGCCCGTGGAGTCCCAAAATCCCCAAACCCTAAAACAGGATTGCGCGGGATGCAACAAAAGTATCGATACAGGAGAAGGACACTGCTCAGGTAGGTCGTTAACAGGGGTTGATTGGTAGGTAGGTAGGCAAGTAGGTAGGAAATGACAGAATCGGCTGCCTTGGCTGATTCTGCCAATTTTTAAGACATTATACAAGACATTTATACATGAAAAAAGACATTAATCCATCTTGTTTATTGCATATTTTATTTTACATCAATTTCATTTTTTATATATTTACATTTCACTAATTATTGTAATACCTTGGCATCTTTGACACTAACTATATTATTTATAGAAATGTTGTAATTTTCATTAATAGTTTTTCCAAATAATAAACTTTTGGGAATGAAAATGTAGTCTTTTGGAATATTCAAAAATATTTTATTCTTGAAAATCCACTAATTATTATACAAACACATGTTGGACCTACTTTTGTACTACAATAATCAAATGTATTCAAGCAATCTTGAAAATACTATGAGTGTATTAAATTATGTGCATTTTCTACATAGCTTGAATATGTTATAGAAGTTGCAAAAAAAATTTAATGTGCATCATTAATTTAATTAAATGCATGGGAGAATGAATGACTTGTAGTCATAGAAAATTTACAAGAAAAATATGGGAGGGAAAATGCATTAAAATTTTTATCTAATTCATAATCAATACACCAATGTTTGTAAATTGGGTGCAAATTGAAATGGGCAAGGCTTTTTTTAAACCCATAAAAGTTAATCACAAAAAAAATATAAATAAAATCATATTTTATATAGTTGAAACGTGTTGAAAGTATATTTTTGATTTCAAATTTTGGATACATTCCTCAAAGTTTTAATATTTTAATTAAAGCAATTGCATGTTAATCATAAATCATGTGTCTTTCAACCAACTACCATTATGTATCACAACAAGGTCTTCAAAAACCTTGAAATTCCTTTGTGCATGTTATTATGTAAAAATGCATGATTAGCACTCAAATGCATTTGTGTTTCACATTTTCATTCAACAATTACATTTTTAGGCTTGATTACCTATTAAACAATACATTATTTATGTTTTGAAACATGAATTTACAATTATATAATTAAAGTACTTGACCTACACATCATGATATAAATTATAAAAAAAATTAATTTTAGCATTTAGTTTCATATGAAAATGATCTTGATGTATATTAATCCATTAAACCACATTTTATATCCATAGATTTCTTAATGTATTTGATATTTTTAGTAATATTTTAATGGACACCTTTCAATCCAAATTAGAAACATACTTGTTCAAGTCAACATTGAAAATTAAATCAAGTTGTCAAGTAGTACAAAATATACAAATAAAATCAAATTTTGAGATGTAAAATGTTCAAGTTGCTTGAAACTAAGTTGAAATCCAAATGTTTAAAACCATTCCTAGCTTCAAAACTTCATTGCTTATGTGACATTCTTAAAAATCATGCTACATTGGGCTCATTTTCAACTAAAAAAACATGTTTATAAATTGTAATTTAAACAACAACATTAAAGTTGATTGAGCTTCTTACACCTTCTAGGCATATTCACAATTAAGGTACCACTTTTTGGACACATGACTCAAGGACTTCGTTTTTTTTATCTTCCAAATATAGAATATAAATGAAATAAATTTAAATAAGCGATATGGAATAATTCAAATTATAATAATTTTCATGGTGGTGGTGATTTTCTACATGTGTATGTAATTATGCATAAATATTTTGGTAAAAAACTAGAAATGCAAAAAAATGTACATAAGTTTTTAAATACAACTTAACATGTTTTCTTTCATGAAAATTTTATGCATGTTTTGCCAACACTTGTCCCAAAAATTCTAAGCTTAATGAATATAAAAAATCAACCAAATTGGGAAAAAAGGGAATCATTTCCTTATTACCCTTTCGGAATGGATTTTATAGCTTTCAAAATTCTTACATTGTATATTATTTAATCAATTACATTATATGAACATTGCCTAACATAAATGTATGCATTACTCATCCATCAAAGAAAATTGAAGTCAATTGCATTGTTTAATACATTCTTTTTTATTCCTTTAAGATGAAAATTACAATTAAAACAAGGATTCAAATTACTTAAAAGGACTCAAAAAGAAATCTATATTATATCCAATTTATTTTTAGATCTTTTTATTATATTAACATGACATCATTATAGTTATAGTCATATACCACTCCACTATAATCATGAAATTATAAATGTAATAAAAATCTTAAACAATCTTTTGCAGTATTTTTTTGTTAGGTTGTCTTTTTGGGTACCTTGATTATGAATGTGCCTTTCCCCAAATGCTCAAAGAAGGGTTTTCTTGTTGTGTTAAAGGAGTAAATCAATGAATGTGGAAAAGATTATGACCTTAAACCCACAATTGACTAATAATAGGTACTTTTCAAAAAAAATGGACACTAGAAATGAGCTACCTGTGGGATAAATTCATTTCAAATTGTGAAATATGATTTAACTATTAACTTGAAAACATTTCATTGCATTTGGAAAACATGTTTTATAATAAACTTTGAAGATTGTAAACTTTGAACTTTGAATAACAAAGATATATGCAAGTAACATATAGTTTCCAAAGTTTATAATCTTAAATCTCAATGCTTAACAACCGCCATATTTGCAATTTGCTCAACGTCAAAAGATTAGTGCATCTTCATACAAACAATGACGCACCCCCAAACTCCTTAATGGACTCAATTGTGGGTCCAAATGGTGAAAATAGCCCCAAGATAAAAAGTTGGAGCATGTTCCCTAATTTGCAACACTTTGGGGGTAGAGGGGCATGTTGGAGTTTCGGGATGGGGATTAAGAAGAGTGACAAGAAAATCAATTACTCACACGGACCTACACAAACCAAACAACAAGTTTATTAATGCATAGTTAGAACATTTTTGGTGCACGAACGAGCCACGAGCAAACACGGACCCACAAGACTCATCACAGCCCAGACCTAGGGGAAGCCACCACCTTCCCCCTTATAGTATTATTTGTATTCGGTCACGAGGCCAACACCCAAATGTTGTTTTGTCAAGAGATTCCCAAGTTGGAATCCTGAAATTCCCTAAATTGGGATTCCCGCGATTTTAAAGGCTCATAACTTTGTATGCGAACCTCCGATTGAAATGAAATCTCAAGCAAAGTTTTACCCTTCGTCAAGAACTTTCCAACGATATGTTGCACGCCACTTGAACGCAAGTAAATCAGAG
>Ga0209208_10013146_pt1 | contig 10380 bp, 9 predicted proteins | sample S1TSphfallax_3_FD_187694 | JGI IMG/M metagenome (GOLD analysis project Ga0209208, IMG submission 187694) | Host-associated microbial communities from peat moss isolated from Minnesota, USA - S1T2_Fd - Sphagnum fallax MG (SPAdes) (version 2) | ecosystem: Host-associated > Plants > Peat moss >... | reverse complement strand
ACGATGAATGTTTACATTCATCTCCATGTTTACTTCTAGGTTTACATGTATAAAATTCATTTTGTAACTAGATTCTTGGATTTTTACTTGCATGTGTGTAAGGAAAAAAATATTTTACCATTTCAAATTCCAACTTTAGGTTTTAAGCTTAGGTTTTAGGCTCATGCAACAACTTGCCTCTATATTCCACTATGGTAATTCAATATTGCTTTAGTTGGATTAGTTTTTTTTTTCATATATATGAGTATAATAATCCTCTGGCATATATTGAACAATAAAGGTTTGTTTAAATTTTGCCCAAGTCTTCATCAATGGTTGTTCGCGGGCTTCATGATCCATTTTCACTTGTCCCCACCATACCTTGGTTTTACCCTGTAACATCACCATGGCTATCCTAACTTGTTCCGCCTCTTTGTGATCCTCACCAAACAACTACTTTAGATTCTTTAGGAATGATATGAGCTCTTTAGGGGTCGTATTATCCTTGCCATGAAATTCTAAAGGTTTAACCATCTTACAAATATCCTTATTTGCATTCTTTTGGCATTTGGCTTCTTATCATTCTTCAAAACTTTTAAGTTCAAAATTAGGTTCCAAATCATGTTCGTGAAACCAACATTCATGCCTTTCCACCGGATAATGATTAATTAACACCTTAAAAGTTCCACTTGCATTATGGAGGCCAAGGCGTCACAAGTAATGTTGTCAATCCCAAGCATTGACACTTCTAATTGAACTTCGAAACTCCCAATTCTCAAAGACAATATTTAACCCCCAAAAGGGTTTTTGCTATCTCTTTCATTAAATATACTAGTCTTTTACACAAACCAAGACATGGTTACCAAAATAATAATAATAATAATAATAAATGAACCAACAAGAGGCTATGTTTTCTTATGTGCAAGTGAAAACCTTGTCAACCAACTTCGTCACTTATTTATATTTGGGTTTACCAACAACCTTAAACTTTTAAATGTTTGCCACATCTTAAGTAAAATTACCAACACCATCACCTATTTCAAAATTCAGTTGATAATTATTCCTCACATCTATCTATTATCCTCACCATCATCCTTTGGTTATTAACGCAAAAGGTACCTTTGGTCATTAACCCTTACCCTAAACCACTAAGATGTAAACACATAATTAAAATATCATTTCTAACATATGTCATGTGTTTTTGTGTCAGCGCTTACAACCCTCATTATTAACACATATCCAAACAACATATACCATATTAACATAATGCCTACCATCTAGACTGCCCCCATGTTTTGGGCTAAAGTCCTTCTAAGCTAGATAGTAATAAATAAATCTTGTTTGTAAATTCCCTCAAAAATGATCACCTTCATTCTAAGGTGCAAGGACCAATAGGCCAAGTGCAAATGTGAACCCCATTGTTAATCACCTAACTATAATCTCCCAACTCTTCAACCAAATGTGAATCACTTTGGAGAAAAATGAATTGTATTTTCAACTATCAAAATTTATAAATGAGATCTTAAGTTTGTTTGGTACATAAATGACAAAACCATTTTTCAAATTGTACCTTATCCAAGGGTGGTGTAAGGCATCCCATATGCCAACCCCTTAAACATTAATCACACACCAACATGGTAATGGCCCTCATAGACTACGCACACAACATATAATGAAGTTCAATATGAACAATTACCAAAGATGGGTCAATTTGGTTGTTCACATGGGGAAGATGACACGATGCACAATTATACACATGATCCTTCCATATCTGACTATTTCAACCTTCTAAACAACAACACTAGAAGGTAAAACCTTGCACACATGTAAATTAACATGTATCGTAATCACATCCAAAGTAGTTAGTGTTGTTTGATATAAGTACACATAATTTATCAACTTGAATTTACGAACTCGAAGTCAATAGCCACCTTCATAAATCATGGCATACCAAAATATATCCGATGTTGGGCAATTATCAAATTTTCCATGACCATGGGCATACACATGTTGAAATAGAGTTACACATTGCTCACATGCTTAAAGCCACACATTTGGATCATCCAAATTGATGACAACCATCACCATTACATAATTTGTTGTTTTGACCTTATCATTTTCTTTCAATGACAACTAATGATAATTAAACCACAAGTTTAAGGTATTAAAAAACTTAGCTTGTTTTAAGATGTCAAAAATCTCTTCAAGTAAGGGCATGACATACTTGTCCAAACAAGTTTGTTTGTTTGTTGGATGGTAATCCTAACACATGCCATATTTAATCTAATTGCCAAAAATGTCCTTGGTTAGCATCATTATCATTGAAGAATATTCACCCTTAAATAATTCCATTGAACCCATGTCCAACAACTCGTTCAAGCTTGAATTAAAGATTGTTGCACCTCACTAAGCACGTAAGGTTTCCTAAAAATTGGAATATCATGTTGTAATATAATCTCAATCCCTAGTCCCATCACTCTGCCCAATTCTTTTAGAAACCAACATAATTTTGTAATAGTTGTTGTGTTACATGCATTTCATTTCTTATAATCATTGTACCAATCTATTATGAAGTGTATGAATAGTTCAAGATTACACATTTGTTGCATATCACATCTACTATCAAATTCTTAAATGAATTTATCCAATTCAATGGTGCCAATTGCCCCAAATATTGACAAGGCCCTTTCGTGCCCACATACATGTCCTCCATATCACACAACAATGATGTGATAACAAACTTTGGAAATGAATTTATTTTTAGATTTAGAAGCTTCCCTAGATGATGATGAAAGTGGTCGGGTGGTTTGAACTATACCCCATGCTTGTTAAAACCATTGATGATAATGACTATGTTTTGTGTCTTTAGATTCTATGACTTTTCTATGGTGAACTCTATCCTAACTTGGGTTTTCAACTTAAAACCTTCAATAAGATCTGTTGAACTTGTTATGACTTATATTACGTCTAAAGGATGTTAAATTTGTTGTGCTTGAACCTACCCCTTAAACCAAAATTCCCACCACACAAGTATAAAGATATTACAATTGTATGCTTAGAACACATGTATTAAAAAAAAACATTTCACAAAGCTAACAACAATTAAAAGCATTGTGAATATGACAAAAGTGGTTTATCAATTCCACAATAACTTAACCTAGTTTGCGTATAAAAATTAGGATATAAACATGTAATTAACTAAAATTCATAACACTAATTTTGGTAACAACATTCCCAGTCTTATAATGAATTTGGATAAATTTTAAGTACTTTCAATGTTCCTACAATAGAATTATTATTTTATCAAACCTAAATCATGTTACATATGATATTCATTAATTACTTTATATGAGGAAAATGGCTTATGCTATCATGTTCATGAAAAACACAAAATGATAACATTTTCAAGCATTAAGTCTGGAACTTTTTTATTGTCATTTATATGGTTTTTTTTTTTTGGGCATTGAGTTTTTTTTTTTTGTAAACATAAATTAGAAGATTAACAAAACAACCTTATAAATAAATCATTTCAATATAAATCTATAAATGCAACAAAGTAATTTGAAGCTTTTAATCATCAATATCATATATATGAGTAATCAAACTTTTTCATCACCCAAATATGTCAATTTTTCATTCAATGACCATTCACAAAATAACATACATGACAAGGCCATTATGTAAAACACAAGTTCATTTTTCAGAATAATAGTTCAATTAAATGCATTTGATACATAAGTTGAAAATGATGCAATTGAAAAATTATAAACTTCACTAAAAAATATAACTAAATAACATTGAGCGTGTAATTACTTGTTACGTGCATTCTAAGTCCAAATGTGATATTATCCACCACTTACATCCACAGCTTTGTGAGGCACCAAAGTGGCAGGCATCCCCACATGGATTTTGCCTTAATTGGTGACATGTTTGTATAGGACTAATGAGTTATTTTCATTTATAAAGCTTGTAAATTGATCAATTGCCAAGTTAGTTTGGACATAGAGCACTCAGTAAAATATCCATGTTACCGATGTCCATAACTTGTCACAATATAACATACTTCACAACACTCATACATTTGCATGATTAAAAATAGATGAGTGCAATGAGGAATTAACAAAAATTAGTCAACTAATTTCTCCAGTTGATTGTACTGTCAATATTGAGAAATATTGTCAATTCGTGTATCTCCCTACCCACCTACCTCCTCCATCTAATCACTGGATCAACTAAAGAGACTTCTTGTTCTATTAGATTTTGGGAAAGCAAGTGAGAAAAATCCTAAACACCTAACATGTTACGGAATTCCATGCATCTAACTTAACACATGATGCATATTGAAACCTTGAGATCATCCACTTTCTGTTAGACTACAGAAGATGAATTGATCAGACATTTCTGGCATGCCCACTAGTTCAACCCACATAGAATATAGCAATAGATCTGATTCATATTGTACTGTTGGTTTTAAGCCCTGTTAGCCAAACACATGCACATGAAGACTATGTCAACACATGTGGGTCACTGGAAAGTGCATGCAACTCTGATGCAAAATTCTGCATTGACTCACCTGAGCATATTGCTCCCACTATTCACCAGATCCGAAAAAGGGAAGAGGCAAGCCCCATCTGCAAAAATCGATCAACACATAGGTATCAATTTGCCAGCAATACAATCCTGTGCACTCGTGATTCACTAGAAGACTGGTGATAACAGTTCAGGATGTGAAAGTCTCTGATCACCTATTAACATGCAGAAAAGGAGGAAAAACTGAAAGGGAGAAACTGAACTAGGAGATAAAAAGTCTTGTATCTCAGGTGAGACCAAGAATCCCAGTCAGATACACAACCCTGCAGTACGCAAATCACAGTTGCATCACTAAGCCCACACAAGTAAACCTCCACTTTTATTATTTGCATGCCATCCAGGAATAAACCTATCCTTTTGGGGAATACACCATTGAAAGGCAAAAATATACCCAGTATTGCTATGTCGAGAGAAATAGTCATTATCGAGGGAGACTGCCAAAGCCAAGGCTACTGCTCTCTCCAACAATGTCAAAGTCCGGGACACTGGTAATGGTTCTGCCTGCCACACCCAACCCAATCAGTCCAGGAACTTACAATTAAACTGTCCTGATGGATACTGGCCAAAAACTCACAGATGCAAAAAGCAGTGAACCACCACAGACACAGAACAAGTTAGGTCCACCTCTTCAGCGGCAGCCCTTAATTGCTGCATTTCTTGCAGTCCTGAATGAGTTTGTTTGGTTGACAGTAGAGGCTTGTGGTTGTGCAGGGTTTCATCATGTGCAGTGTACTGAAACCTGCTTCTTGGCGACACATCCCCAAACCGGATCATGTACTGCCCTGCATCTGTCAAAAACTGCACCCATTTCCATCCTCACAACCACTGAGTGCTTTGCAAGGCCACATCCATTTCAAGAAGAGTTGAGGTAGTAGCATTTATGCACTGTCCCTACCTTGCCACATTACCTTTACAAGAGCATTGGTAGGAAAATGGTTACTCCAACTCAAAATCTAATCCCCATTGGTAGGTGAGTGAGAGTGATAACAAAAGAGACTTCATCCAGGCTTCATCTGCCACTGACCTCATAACCAAAACCCCTCCAATTACGATCAATTTCAGCTAATCTTCCTTGATTGCGATCCTTCAGAGTAAATGTCCAATGCCAGAACCCGGGATTCTCTACTGCCGCAAACTGTTTGTTCCTGCCAGGGGTATTGCCCTTCATGTTATCACCCACTCTAGAACTTCAAAGTGAACAATATATTTCCACTCCCATGTGAAAGGATCTTCCTTACTTCTACACCTTACAAAAGAGGCAACAGATAGCAGCATAATTTGAACACCACAACAGGACATCTGTTAATAGCAAATGATGATACCCCAAGTAAACATCATAATTCCGTCTCCAGAGATGCCATCTCCTGTGACACTCTCCAATCACCTGCACAATTACCACACAACACAATTTGTGATCTGTAGGCCTGGAGGATACATTGCTAAATGTAAGGTATTGAATGAAGGTGCAAAAGCCCAAATCAACATGAGACCATAAGAATTGCAGTTGTAATGACATCAGGAAAGCTAAATACATTGATCACAAACTCAGTACATAACAGGTTCACTGTACTCTTTGCATCTTCAAAGCATAATGATAGAAGGTATGAGGGTTAGTGTGTACATTTAGGTGGTAGGTGCACTTACTTTGCCATCAATTTCCACATAGATTGCACTGTTTATGAACCAAATAGGTCTCCGAACCTGGAGCACCCCAAGCAAGACAAAAGTCAGGCAACTTGAAGAAAGCAGCTTGGCATCCTGTAACAGTGGGTTTGTTATTACTAGCTTACTGTGGAATCCATTGTGTTCACCCCTGACATTATCTGCATTAGAAAATCCAAGGACTTTGCATCATCCAACCATTCACAGCATCAGCAGATAAATTCAAGATGGTGTAGGATGTGAGTTTGCCTGGAATACTACAGTGCCATTAGCATCTAGTACTGATGCCACAAAGGGACGCCTCGTTCGCATCAACTGCATAACATGACATGGTGACATGATATATATGTCTGCACTTATTGAGTTCTATACAGTACAGAGTAAGGTATACACCAAACAAGATATGCAAAACATGAGAACAACCTTTGGTATCTGAAAAAGACCCAATGAGTCAAAAGAACTTCCAGTTGGATGGACTGGATTGCATCCAAGGGACAATAGAAAGGGCGTTGTGAGAGTTTCAAAGACTTAGGGACTTCAATAATCAAACTTCTGGGGACACAGGGGCTCTTGTGCCCTTTTATTCAGCCAAAGTGGCCCCATGATCCTTGCTGGAAGAACATGTTACTGCCAACTGATCAGTTCTAGGGTCTTTAAAACAATCTCTTCATAAGTAATGAGAACTCCAAACTTATGATTTAAGTCTTCTCCACAGGGACCCAATAAAAAGGTTAAAGAGATTTCTAACCACATGTCAGCAAAGAGGAAAAAATAGGAAAGAACAGAGGAGGAAAGAAAGACAAAAAAGAAAAATGAGGAGAAGTTTGAACATCGGCAACAGCCATACACATGTTTAGTGACTTTCAATACTAACATATATGGTATTGACCAGCTACCATAACAGCCCTGTGGACTGAATCACCTTCCAGCCATGAGTGACACTCAATGGCATACATTAACCAACAGCCTGAGTTTATAAAGGTTCAAAATGACCACACTTTCAAGAGGAGGTACAGATGGAGGAGTTCTTACCTGTCGCAGGAGGATGTTGCTGTCTTCAAGGATGTAACCAACTGGCTGAGATCACAGAGCAAGTAATGTCCCATGTCAGACACTGTCCAAAACCACACAAAAACATGAAAATTTACTGCTCATGTACTAAACCCATTACTCATCACCCATCATTGAACTATTTGCAGTCACACTTGCAGGTCTAATTTGTCACAAGAGACCAAAAGCTGCAGGAGGTTCATCAATGGAATGATGGGTCTAACATACACTCGATCCCATAGTATACCTATGACATCACTGGCTCCCTCACTCCTATCAGTTAAACAAACTGCTGTGTGGAAATGCCACTTCTTACAGGCAAACCCTTTCTCCCCTAACAGGTCCTGCAACTCCTTTAGACCTTCTATAAATTCTACTCCCCCACCACATTTTCAGAAACACATAACAAAATATTACATTGTTATACATTAACTGTTGCATATGACTTTACAGCATACCCACCAACATAGTACTTAATTTCCACGATGGCATGTGCATTCATAAGATCTATGTTGCATTCAGGCCTCTGCAAGTACAGGGGTGCAAGTATCATTGATGAATTTCTGATTCTTAACAGGAAAATGTCCAGAGAAGTGTCCAATCTGCAATAGGTTTTTTCCCCCTTATACCAAAGAGCAAAATGATTGAAGCTATTGGAGGAGAAACAGCTAGATCTACTTACAGCTTGAGGCTGACGAGGATCAATGATAACATATCGGTTTTGCTGCAGACGATAAGCACAAAACCACAGTTACACCATCTGTTCTACTCAATTGTCTAACCCAGTGGAAAAACTAGCAAAAAAATCTGGAGCATTGGTCCAGGGTGAACCACCTAAACCAAATACAAAAGAAAGAATTGTGATGTTAGCACTCTGACCACTGCTCACAAAGCCAGAGCATGATGGCCAGGACAAGCTGCCATTACTCTCCATTGACTCATCAGCTCCCAACAGTGGATGGAAACATGACAATGAGTGCTGTCATAACCTTGTGAGCACTCACAAAGTATCAGAGCATCGCCTTCATAAAGAATGGCAGTACTGGCTGCCATTGCCCCCTCCTGACTTTGTTGACTCCCAAGAGTGATTGTAGATAAATAATACATAATCAACCCAAAATTAGGATATAATTTTGAAATAAACATTACAATGATATAAACATTACATCATGAATTTCTGCCAAATTTCTGGAAGCAACAGGACAACTCACTCAGAATGTTGCCTACCGGACACATTCACAAGAACTGTAGGAAAGAGTATTTGAGCCCTACCTGCTCAAAGCCAAATGCCAGATTGGCCCATTCCACATTACGGGTAATGAGCAAGTCTGGCCTTGCCAGCACAGCCGCAATAATCTCCTGCAGGCACAGGACACTGACATGCCATACCTCAATGCTTCAAAATCAACAAACCCAAAAACAGAACCAGAAAGAGCATCTAGATTTTTCTCATCTTTAGTCTGTACATGGAGAACCCATTCCTTCATCTGGTGCAGAATGCACAGTTTACCTCTACTGGAGATGTTGCTGCCAGGGATCCAGTGAGAGGCTGGCTTGGAGGTGGTTGGTATTCATGGCTCCATTCTTGCTTTATTTTTGAATGCTTCAAATCCAAGGCTTCATCAGGTTTTGCCAATGCCCGGTTAACTGGTCCTCGCCCTGAAATGAGGGATTTTTGTCTTGCTAGGTGCCGTTTTTTGTCTGCCAGCCAGCGTTGCACCAGCCATTGGTTGCTTGGAATTTGCTGCTGGCAAATCCCTCCAACTGCAATTGCTGCCTTTTGCAATGTCCTCCATGTTCCATTTCTCAAGCCATGGTTAACACAATGCCCTAAAACAGTTGAATGACGTCCTACTTCATCTGCAGCAGGAGCATTAAACTTCAACACGGACGTAGAAGCACCCAACAACACATCACGCACCTGTTCCAACAACCCGCACCCTTCCAAAACCTGAGTGCCAATACTCAAAAAGAAAACTCAATTCACAATACAAAACAAACGCGCACAACACTATTCACTCACGTTCTGAAATTCTCAACTTCTAGAATTGGATCAGAATATCTTCCAGACTAGAAGAATCCGGATCGTCTTTCTTCCCAAAATGTGCAACTTAATTAGAAGCTTCCAACTAATGCTCTCAAACTGAGAGCAGATCAGTTTCACATGCCGATACAGTCAGTGGTAAAGACTCTCTCTGGGGGGGACAGTGCAAAATCCATATACACCTAGACTAGAATCACTCCTGGTTCCAATAGAGCTTCTTGGAAAAATCTTTCAAACTGCAAAAGAAATACTCGTGTTGTATGAAGCTCCAAGCACTTATATCATGGCAAGTCTCCAAAAACCAACTCCAGCAAGAAAATGAAAAAAGAAGAGAGACAAATTTTGACAAAAAAAAAGGAAAAAAAAAAACACTGAACCGCAAGGGAAACGGGCAGTCGACAAGCTCGCCTTGTAGCAGCCATTTCATCCTTCTCCCCACCACCCCCCCCACCTACTACACCTGCCTTCTTGAGCTCGGTGCAAAACGCAAGAGAAACAGAACTGGCTCAAGAAGAAGCTCAAATAAGGAAGCTCCACAAAACACAAACCCTAAAAATTATCCCATAAGCTTTTCCTTCTGGAATATGCTCACATTTATATATCTTTTTACCTTTGTTTTTATTTTACCTCTCTAGAATTTTCACCTTAAACTACATTTCTTTGCATCTTTTTGACATCATTTTGCTTTCATCTTCTTTTTTGCTTTTGCTGCATAGCCTTGTACATGTGTTATTTGCCTTTGTTTTTTTGTTGTTTTTTTTTTTTCTTTTTTTTTTTTTTTTTTTTTTTTTTTTTTTTGGGGTCCCATCATCATCTTTTTCTTCCTTCTTCATGTGTCTTGTTTAGGCATTGTTGAAGTTTTTGGAAGTGCTTTTTTGTTTTGGTTGTGTTCTTTGAATTTATGTTCTTCTTTAGCATTGATGACATTGTGTTTTCTTGTAACATTTTTTGCTTCCTTCCTTGATGTGTGTTGTTCAAGTCAGCATTGTTGAAATTTTTGGAAGTGTGCTTTGTTTTGGTTGTGTTCTTTTAATTTGTGTTCTTCTTTAACATTA
>Ga0209208_10013144_pt1 | contig 10383 bp, 11 predicted proteins | sample S1TSphfallax_3_FD_187694 | JGI IMG/M metagenome (GOLD analysis project Ga0209208, IMG submission 187694) | Host-associated microbial communities from peat moss isolated from Minnesota, USA - S1T2_Fd - Sphagnum fallax MG (SPAdes) (version 2) | ecosystem: Host-associated > Plants > Peat moss >... | reverse complement strand
TCATGGCCGCTAGCATGGCTGCTGCGATGGTGGTCATGTTCACTGTCATGTGACATAGCTTGTTCCAGTTATCTCTTTGTACACCAATGATGGCGTGCATCTCGCTGCGATCTTTAGCTGCGAAGGCAATGTTGCGGAGCTGAGCGACCACCCTCGAGTCCTCCACTCCATTTCCATCAGTCCAACCTTTGGTATTGCTCTGGGATGGAGAGCTGGGCAAGCTCGGCGCTACTTGAGTGAACGAATTCCACTCCTTCTCTACCCAGTTGTTGTTATCTCTAGGTCCTACGGCGATGGCAGAAGGTGTCACCAACTTCCAACTCCTACGCTCACGTAGTGCTTGGACAGTCGTGGTCGAGATCCGGATGGGCAGTTGCGTTCTCCCATGTGCAGCAGTGCGGATCAGACTGATACTAGTACTATGAACACGACGAGAACTATTGCAACGATCCACAGCATCAACTTGGTTTCCAGAAACCAATGTTGCTGAGCGTACTGCAGGGGCACTAGAAGAAAGGGCGCAAGATGCAGCAGCCATGACACTATTGTGCGAGGAGTCTTGGCAACAGCAGCAGCAGCTCAACAAGATGCGGCAACTACAAAATTGGAAGAAGTTGTAAATGGAAATTTTGTTCTTGCAGAGAAAACTGTGGAAAATATAAAATTGTGGGAGCTAGTATTGGGTGGGGAGGCACAAACTGCGAGAGAGAGAGAGAGATATAGAGAGAGATTGAGAGCAACAAGTACTGCAGAAGTATTGCAAGTCTGGTGATGTTTGGAGAGTTGTGAGGTGTGGAGGAAGAACTGAGGCTGTTTATAAGAGCATGGTCAGAGAAGCAAGCGGACTTGTGCAAAGCAGTCCTTCCGCCAAAGGCGAGTATAGAATTGCGCGGGATGGCGAACGTGGGAAGGGCCGGAGTGAACAGCGAACCGGTCGGTACCTACCAGCCCAGAATGAAGAAATCAGGATGGATGGATGGATGATTATAAGTGGTCAGGTAACAGTTTCCTGTTGGGTTCCAGTTCCCTAACTAACCATGCTGGTTTTCCTCAATGGCTTTTTTAACTACCTAACTACTGTAGTCAAAACAACCCACATAGGTGAGGGCTGTTTTGACTACTACCTGCCAAACTAACAAACCGGCTTACCTACTGGTTACCTGTTTTAATTACCTATCTACTTATGTCCTGTAGTAAGTACCTCAGTAGCTTTGACACATGTTTTGTCAAAATAAATTAAATTAAATTAGAAATTCTCATTATCAACATATAGAATATTCTTTGAAGATCCAATGTTGTCCATCGCCCCCCCCAAAAAAATTGTTATTACAAAAAAAAAGGAGCATATTTTTGAAATTTTCGACATTTCTCAAAATAAATGTATTTATTTTAGTGTTGAAGCTGCAAAGGTCATAATAGGGTATATAGAACCAACCCTACTTCTTACAAAATAGGTTACTAAGCTGAACCAAATATTATAAACTCAGGTGAGGTTGTTCATCCACCACTGAGTCATAAGGGGGACATCCAATGGATGATAGTTCACTTGGTTGAGGAGGGGTTGGGGGGAGGGGGGGGAGAGGGGAGGACTTTATTTAGGGTATGCAAAATTTTGTCCAAATTATTGGGGAGAGGCGGCTGGGAGGGTATGGTGAGAGGAAAATTAGTTATATGTACAATTCTTTTGGCTGTTATTTGCCACGTGTGTTTTTTTAAGGGGTTCAAGTGGACTGGAAGTCTGAGCTGTGTGGAATTGTACGTTGCATGTCATTGACAGTAGGATGATTGACCTGTGCAATGTGAAAGCAGAGCCGAATCCAAGGCATCTCCTAGTGTGTGACATCAGCAATGAGAAAAGGGTTGTAACTTTTTTTGCCCAATGCTGCCCGGGTCTGGTCTTTTGAAACCAGCAGCGTACCACAGTAAAAAAACCCAAATTTTAATTTTTTGGTTTGATTCTAAATAATTAATTATATACTCTAGTAGCCTAGGGTCAATTTCCACATTGACAAAACCTTTTTTTTTTTTAAATTCCAAAAAATTAATTCATTTTTAATTTTTTTTAAATATTATTATTATTTTCCATGATCTACTATGACATTGTCACATGAGTAATGAAATTACTTAAGAGTGTGTATGTAACCCTATCATAATTATGATGATTTTTCAACATGTCAACTCTTCATATTTTCACAAAAATTGGTTTCACTATTTTGAGGATTATTTAATGACAAAACTGACCTTAGTATAAGGTATATATATATCCCATCCATAGACTAAAATCATGGTTCTCATCTAAATTTTACATTTTCCTCCAATATTCATTCTTAGAGTGAATAAAAGCCTCACTCAAGAAGGTGAAGAAGGTCCCAGTGTAGTAAGTGTGGGCTCACCCTTATTGAGACCAGTTGGTATATTGGGTATCAAACAAAATGAATGGAAAACTGGAACATTGGGGTCTTGGCACATGCAAAAAGTATCTGCAAAATCAGAACCTTCAGTAATGATGGGCATACCCAAGATGGACACCGTTACCTAATTGTACACGTATCAAAAATTCGAATATCGTAGTAGTACCTTGGCCATTTTCAACACATGTCCCTCGAATAATTAATTAGTTAATTAATTAATTAATTTTGAAACATGCATTTCAACAAATGGAATATTTCTAAATATCCACTATTTTCCTTCACAATGTTTTTTGATTTGGAAGAAATAATGTATTTGAAAATTTCAACATTTCTGAAAATAACATAAATTAGGGTCGAACTGGCCAAGGTACTAGAGTGCCTATCAATCAGAATGAAGTCCCCAGTAATTATATGTGCCAGTAGTTGTTGCTGCAGGCAGTACAGGTACTGCCCTTCTATGCCCATCAAAGTTGTGTCTGGGCATCATTGTCCTTTTTTTTCAAGAAAAAGATGGATTGGGCTGAGGGCAGACAAGGAAAAAAAGAAGCATCAAGTACTTTTGTATTACCTGCAATAACAAGTATATGCACATATAATGTTGGGGGCATAAAAGGAGGGAATTGGGCATTGGTATGCAAAGCCAGTCCAAAATCAGAAGCCTACATCCATATGCATGTCCACCATGTAGATCATGTCCACCTTCCCATTATTTTGTCCTTTATCAATGTTTGCCACATCCAACATAGAGTGTTAATTATTCTCCAACCCCAACCCATAAACATGCAGCAGAATTGAACAGCAGAAAATGAGAGACTAATTTAAATGTCATCATGTGCACAAATGGCCCCACAAGGGGGGCTGACCTTACAACTTCTGAAACCAGAGGAAACCCTTAGAGATGAATGTGATGTGTGGATGAAAAATCATGTTTCATTTTCTACACTTTCATAAGAAGTAGATTCCAAACAAGAAGGGATTCATCCATAGATTAATGTTAATTGTAGGACAATAATACGTGGCATGATCCCATTGGTTTGTCATTGATGAATGTGATAGTTTCATAGATGTGGATGAACGGGGATAATAATCCGTCCATTCTTCCTTGCTAGTATATAAGGGGGTTATGGGTAGGGCCTTGCAATAGAGTTTTTTTTTGTTTTTGATAATATTGAATTGCTATCTTGTATGAGGATATGATAATAACCTTGATGTAATGGGTGTTTGTGACAATAAACATTATTGCCCTTGTGATGTTAGATTAGTGGGTACGAAGAAACTCATGTGGTTTTGGTGAATGAACCCCATAAAACAATGTCTCTAACATGTGTGCAGATCTACCCATAGGATGTAGCCCACATAAAGACCAGGTTTTATGCAGGTGGGTGATCATAGCTTAAAACACATGAGAGTTTCATATCTTTTATTGTCCATGAGTCCTATGAAGTCGTGTGGGTGTTGGGGTGTACCTTTTTGGGCAAAACTACTTATGTAGAAATAGGGATTTAAAGAAAATATAACCCTCACAAGCCTAGACCCTTCTAAGTTATACATCTTCTATGCTCTATAATAGGCATTGGGATAAACCTATGTAGGAGGAGGTGTGAAGGTCTGATGTCAGCTCCAAGCCACTTTTACAGATATGGTTGTAAGACAACCATCCCAATGTACTGCTATGTGTGAACGCTAGAGTAGATGATGATATTGACATTGCTACATTATAAAACTCACCTTGGAGGAAACCCTCCTATCACCATAAAATTCATGAATAATAAATGTGGCAATCTTTGCCTTCCATGTCCATGTGTGGCCTTTGTAATGCTCATTAGGTTCAACAACCACCAAATCACCAAGTCAATATTCTTTCCCCCTCAACATTAAATATGAGTACCCTTGCATTGAAATCTAGAAATCTTCTGAATTCTCATTGGTCATAATGCCAAGATTGCTCCAAAATCACTGCAAGTAAAAACATGTATCTTTCTACCCACAACAATGCCCTTTGTGATTATCACTTGCCTACAATAACAAGGTGGCAGCCAATGCACTAGTTTCCAGACCACTTGGGCAATCTCCTATGAGGGCACCACCATTACACAATCTTGGTGCCATGGTTCACAAATTGTGCAATTTTTCCCCATAACACAATGCACATTTGTAGAAAGCTAAAGGCATTGATGCATATTTTTCAAGGTTCTTTGACCTAGGAATAGTCCTTCCCAGTCTAATTGCATTGCCTTATGAACTATTGTGAAAAATAAGCTAGCATTGTAACTAGTTTACATGATTTCATTAGCCAAATTGGTTGGATGAGATGTTCACAATTCTTGAAACTTCTTTCTCAAATCATGGGTAGCAACAAAAAACATCATGGCATCCATGTCTTTCCACATCATTTAATAGTTTTTTGCTACCTATAACAACATGTTATGCTCCAAGCAATAATTACACACATAGAGCCTTGGTTTAGGTTGGGCGAAACAAATGTGTCTCATTTTCGGTTTGAAGTTTTCCAACATTGAAGCAAGATTTTCAATCACAAATTTTAAAACTTCTTATGGCAAGTTGAAATTTTTAAGTGTAATGGAATTTATTAAATGTAATAGACCTAATTTGTCTAGGTATGTTCATAAAGCTAGAAGTGAGGAGACAAATCATTATATGGCTTTAAAATGGGACAAGGCATATGAAGCCCTTCACATTGTAGAACTATGCACAAGAAACAAAGACCCATTGAAGAGCTTTCATGGAGAAGGATAGACATTAAAAACAAATTCAAAGACAATGACCAAATGAAGCCAAACCCAAACCTTGATTTCTATTTGACAAAAACCACCATCATGTGGTGCAAAAACATATAAATATAAATAGTTCTAGGTTTGGGGAAATTGACCAAATGAAACTTTTGATGAAAGAAAAGACATTGAAGCTAACCAAATGAGGTTTTTAATCAAAGATATTGGAGGTGCAAAGAAGGTATCACTCCAAGAAGGAGCTTTTTGACTTGTTGACAAATGTTTAAGTTTTATCTTGAAGGAAAAAATTCTAATTTTTACATCAACTAAACTAACACAATTAATAGTTCTTATTTGATTGCAAAAAGGTGGAAGATAAGTATAGAGTGAAAATCATGGCTTACCTACAACATGTTCTAGTGGAGGAAAATTTAGCCCAACATCCTTTTCCAAACATACATGTTATGTTGATAATAACTTTCATGCATTTGCCAAACTTTGAATGCTCCATCCATAGCTCCAACTATGGGTTTAAAGAAACCTTTCAATCTCCTTAAGGAACACACTTGTCCCACCTAAAACAATGTTTAATCCTAGATCAAGATGATTTAACACATGTGGCAACCACCACATGATGATGAAATATTGATATTCCTCCACCTTGTAGTATCTTAAAGAGTCTATATCCCTTGGCTTCCTCGCCCCAAGTCTTTGAGGTTTCAACATTTTATGCTTTTCATTGTAATTTGCAAGTTATTCATCTTGCAATTCCCTTGAGCATTTTTCACAAGCATGTGAACATACTTCTTGCATATACACAATGCCAAAGTGTGCATGACATCATATTTCAAGTTTTGAAACAAAATCAAACCTGTATAAATCATACAACCTCCAAAAACATGAGTACTAAAAAATCCCTACTTCACAAGTCATTACATCTTTTTTTCTACCAAATGGTAGTTATCGCCATTGCTTCATCAAGACTACGAAATTTTCTACAAATTAAATGATGGGTGGGTATCTATTTTGTAATTTGTTATTATGGTATTCCACCAAACCTATATTGGCAGATCTATTTCTCCATCTAGATACATGATAATTTCATTTACAACTTGAATAATTGCTACTCTTCAATCCACACACCTTGCATTATCTTGGGTAGTCACCAGTCCAAATCATTACCATGGTCCTCAAAGATTATAATTGAACATCATCCAACACACAAGATAAATGTTCACTAATCAATGTGGAAAGATATGCATATAGTGAATCCATTGACAAACACTTAATGTAAATTTGTCATAAGTAGCTTTAAGATGTTGACAAAACATCGCAATTAGTTTGTTTGATAATTGTTTTAGAGCTTGTAGGAATGAACATCATAGGTAAAGGATCCAAAGTGTATTCTTTGCTAAAATTCAATGTCACCAAATCTTTTGTTTGATAGTTCTTTGGATTAGTTTTTGCTGATTAAAAACCATCCCAATGAAACATTAATCCAAAATTTTGTGGATAACCCTACACATGCAAACCACAAAATTTAGCTTAGAAACAAATTCCTTGGAAAAACTAAGTAATTAAATTGTGAAACAAATTGCATAGGTAGGATCTTGTAGCAAAACATGAATTTGAACACTACATACCATGTAATCAACTTTGGAAAACTCCATATAATTGTACATTGATAAACAACAACAAAGACCATTCTTTTTAGACATCTTACGTGGATGTATTTGTGTGGACCAAAAAAATTATAAACCAAACTGGGAATGAAATTTGCAATAATTGTCCAGCAACAATGGAAAATAACAAGTGTGATGGATACAAAACAACAAATCCACAAGCATTTCAAATGGAATGAAGACATATGCAAATTCTTTGACAAGAAAACTTGAAATGTTATAAATCATCAAAATTTGACCCCACCTTATCAAACATGTAAAAATTTCTAGGGTAAGTTAATTATGTATTAATTAAACTATAGAAAGAAAGGGCAAAGGAAGATGAACAATTAAAAAATTCTCATGAATTACACATGGGATTGAGGTTCCATCTACAACTAAGTTAATAACTTTTCTATGTGTTCAAAGATTAGTGTTTGATTTGAATATTATCTAAAATTGTATGCCTTCAACAAGCATCTTTGAGTATGGATGAGTGAAAACACTTTGAACATGCAAATGTGTAATGTTTAGTTTTGGGACCCTAATGTTAAATAAGTTCTTCACATTTTTTAGATGCAAGAAACGTTTTCAAGGCATGAAAACAATTCTTATTGGGGAAAATTACTAAAACCTTCCACTTTGCTTCTAAGTCCCAAAAGGTTTAATATTCACAAAATTTGTTCCCATCAAAATGTTCCTTGATTGATTTTGGCACAAAATTGGAATCTTTTCTCAACCACTTGTCCCCAACCCTCCATCTAGCTAACAATTTTAACAAAGGGCATTACTTTTGCATAAACTTGCTAATAATGGCCTCACAAGCTAAGATGTTCTTTTTCATTTGTAGAATGTGTGTTGCTACTTTAAACATAGTACACAAATGTCATCTCTTAGTCATTATTAGCCCCAATTCACAAAAAATTTGATGAAGCTTCTTCCATGAAGTCAGTGGTGAAAACCTTACCACCACTTCTAAACCAACCATGTCAACAATCTGCCCATTAGTAGGGCATTATAATCGACATTCCCATCATCTAGAAATTTTGGCTCCTCCTATAATAAACCAAATATTTGGTATAACATGTAATCATGTCTAGATTAATGGGAACATGGTTTTCGCCTCACTTACCTTGAAGCTCCACTAATTTGTTGGTTAAGGCTTCTATCAAAGTCACTAACCTAGTTCATTAGAGGTTGATCACTTGAAGTTGAGTTGGGTGAGACTAAAACATCAACCAAAGCACTTTTAGTCCATGCAAAACATTGGCCTCCTGGACTCCATCACGTCTTATAATGGCAAACTTCCAAGGTTTGATACTCCGTGAAAGGTCAATGGTCTTGTTGTTGAATCATCCATTTGTTGAATATGCTTGTACATAGTGCTTATACCCACCATGTGAATTCCTTTGCAAATTAAGCAAGGACACAATACTTTCAATGTTAAACTCAAAACCATGATTCATGAAAAGAATCATTATCCTTTCAAAACACCATGAATAACATTAAGGCACTCATTAAACACTTATGTACAATAATCATTACACATACCATTGAAAGACAAGACTCCACACTAATAGTGAGTTATGTAGCTTTGTGTGTTTTGAATAAATGCTATGTTTTTTACTTCAACCATTGGGTGAAAACACAGTATGGTCTTCAAAAATTATAGTCACAAACATTAGTTTGTAGCATTTGAATTATTTTTTACAGGAACTTTTAGAATTGGAATTATTGTTGTGAATTTGAAAAGGGTTGATTAGCTTGGAACTTAGGCTAACCATTTCTGAAAAATAAAATAAAATGATGCAAATTCTATGAGTATATTTATCAAAAAATTATACATGTCACAAAGTATGAAAAATTAAAAATATATTTCTAAAGTGAGGTTGTAGGTGATATTTTCGCATGAAACTTTGGGTGATGAATGACATTGGTGCAAACTACCAAATTCCATTGATATTGACAAGTTCTTCAAATTTACCTAATGTATTTCATTCATCAAACATATTTTATTTTTCTATTTATAAGCCATGAAGGCATTATGACTTAAAAAAAAAATTATAAACCACCTTGAATGGAAGTAATAAGACATATATGAAAGGGGCATTAGTTTTTTTCCATTTACCTTTTGTTTATGACTTTTGGCATGGAACCAAAAATATGGGTGTCTTGGTGTTACAACATGACTCCAAATTATTATATATATATATGATGTATATGTTGTATATACAACCATTTTAAGTCTTAACAATTGAATCAAAATTAAATTATGTGTCAATTGTAAGTAGTATAGTGTACTACAAAAGGACTATTGCAAACAATACATGCATTAGTCCTTTTACATTACACTAAATTTGTATTTGTTTACTCCTAAACTAATTTAAAAGCTCCATGGTAATCCATCATATACATTTTGTATTCATTTAAATATTTGAGTTGGTAAGTCCAAAAGCTAATTTTATATATTGAGTGGTGATGTTTTGTTCTTGAAGAAACAAGATCAAAGAAAGGGGAATTGGTGAAAAAAATGACCTTGTTGTATAAGATAACTTATTAGATGAATCTACAAATTATTTAAAACCAAAGTTCCAACATTTTGTTGTTAATGAAGAAAATAAGTAGTTCAAAACATGTGTGAAATCATTCTTTAAGGACTCTATTGTTTCAATTGTTGATCTTTTAGAAAATTATAGCTTTGAAATACAAAATAAGGTTCAAAACATGCATTGGTTTTCTAATTAAATTAACATATCGGTCACATAACTTATTAACATAATCCAAATTTTGATCCATAAGATGAAAAATCTTTTGTTCTAATAGAATATCATTTTTATATTTTAGATGATAAGAAACATGATTCGAAATTTGTTCAACCATGCTTTTAGTTACATTGGCAACATCTATTTGTTAATGGATTTGTGTCAAAATGACACTATGTTTGGTTGGATGGTTATGCATCGCAAATCAAGTCATCAAAGAAATGATATTTTGTTAGTCAATATCCAAACACGACTAGTGGATGTAGGATGATATGGAGTTTCTAGGAATCAAACCATGGTAAGAGCCCCCATGATGGGGCAAGTGTGACCATCAAATGATTTCTTTGACATGAGTAATGAAACCTTCATGGCACTATATTGCAAATGCATAAGATGGTGCATATAATTTTTGCATGTTAAAACCTTTTTGACAAACTTGAAACCTCATTTTTTGACAAAGGAGACCTTTACAAAGAGTCTTTAACATATTAAAGCAATTGATGTTGACCATGTCATGACCATATGTGTGTTAGCCATAACATATAGTGTGCTATGGTAGCGAGTAGTGCTTACTTAGGGTTTTTAGGTTTAATGTTAGAGGAAAGTGGCTCTTCTGGTAGGACCCACCTTTAGGTTGTGAGTGGGGGTATAAAATGAAAGAGAGGGCTCAAAGAACATAGTTCTTTGAAATGAGCCTAAAGCGTTGGGAGTAGTTGGAGTTAGTGGAGCTTCGAGCTATGGTGTCCCGTTAGCATCGGCCTGAATTCTCTGAGTGGAGTGGGCTTGGCTTGACTATATGTGTATGCATCACGAGTTT
>Ga0209208_10013143_pt1 | contig 10383 bp, 4 predicted proteins | sample S1TSphfallax_3_FD_187694 | JGI IMG/M metagenome (GOLD analysis project Ga0209208, IMG submission 187694) | Host-associated microbial communities from peat moss isolated from Minnesota, USA - S1T2_Fd - Sphagnum fallax MG (SPAdes) (version 2) | ecosystem: Host-associated > Plants > Peat moss >... | reverse complement strand
AATAATCCTCAAAATAGTGAAACAATTTTTTTTTTTGTGAAAATATGAAGTTGACATGTTGAAAATCATCATACTTTTTTTTATCATAGCCTGCTACTCATATGACAATAATAATACCATATTAGATCATGGTGATATTAATAATTTCAAATTAGAAAAAATGGAATTATATATATATTTATTTATTTGTTTTGTCAATGTGAAAACTGACCCTAGGCTAGCTAGGGTACTCTTTTGTCATTAAATGAGTGTTGGAACTTGTGGCCAGGCTGAAGCTCAACCACAAACTTCATGAGGGAAGGTTATGCCAAAGAGAGAAACCCAAACATGATAATGGCTAGGTACTAGGTGGTTATCCCTAGAGAAATGAGGATAGAGGGGGCGGGACTTTAGGGTCTGAAAGTGGACCCCAAATTTAATTTGAAACTGCCAAAACATCACTTCTTTCTCTGGAATGAATCATAGTCTTTTTTTTAATTTGTACCAGATCTTTACCCTAGTTAAGGACTTTGAACAAGGCTGTTTTGGGAATTCAGGTCTGGCATTACAAGAGTGGCCTCCTTCTCGATCCTTGCCCTACACAAAAAGCTCCCCGTCCCGCACCTTATGTTCTAAATCAAACTTCCCAGCCATCTCCCACCCAGGGTTTTCTTTTTCAATTTTTTTATATAAAAAATTTGAAAAAAAAAACCCCACCAAAAAACTAGAAAAAGAAGTTGAATTCACACTATAAAAAAAATAATTAAATCTTCAATTTTCCCCTAATTCTTTTAATCAAAAAATGAAAAAAAAATGAAAAAAACACTTGCTCCAAACCTTTTATCCAAAAATCAGTTTCACTTCATGATAAACCCAGTGTTGGTCTTTGTTGGGCCTAATACAAACAAGGGTATGCTATGCACTATGCACCCAGGTTAGTCAAACCCCAACTCTCCTGGTACCTATGTAATTTGTACATACCTAAGACCTAATTTGATTCCTTTGTGACCTCTCTTTGAGCTATTGGTCTACCTATTCATACCTAGAGCTTCATATTGAGAGCAAATCATACCATATTTGGGTTTGAACTTTAAACAGTTTTTGGTTAAGTCATGGTATGAGCAGGTGAGAATTAGGGCATAATGTTTAGTAATGCATGTGGTATGGGCTAGGAATTTAAGAATTGCCACAATTGACTTAGGGTTCAAAATATAATTGCATGGGTTTTTGCAAATTGGTGGGGTTTGGGGTGCTATTGTGAATTTTTGACAAGCATTGATTGTTAGTTAGAGGGGTTTCCTGGACACTTAAGTTCAAAGGGTTGTTGTGGAAGATCATAACAGTGAAAACCTATTCAATGTTATTTTACCATCTCCAAGACTTCCACAACACATGAACCCATCTTTCATATATTCAACAAGGGGAGACCAAATTACATGTCATGTAGCATTATAGATGGGTTCTCTTTTTTGTGTCCACAACCACCAATTTCTCTACCCAACAAATTATATTCTTCATTAATTCCTTTTAAAGATGTTTAAAGTATTTTTTATACTATTATGTTAAAGTTTATATTAAAAATTTCTCAAAAAATTGTGTAAGCATGTATTAAAATTTGTCCAAACTAGTTAGGTATGAGTCCTTTTGCATTATGATATTAATGGCTACAAGTGTTTTAAAAGTGTTTTTGAGTATTTTTTATTCACTATATTGATTTCCAATTTTTAATATATTTGTATTAATATATTGAAAATAACATTGTATAAAAAAAACTTCATTTGTGATTTTTTAAAATGTTATTTACACAAAATTAAACAATGTTTCAATTGTTTTGGTACATGTATATAAAATTGCATCCTACGTAGGTGAATAGGTTAGACTACACTAAGTTTTGGTTATGTACATATGTGTATTAGATAGGTAGATGGCCAATGCACCCACCTATGTACAACCTACCTCCAACCTACATATTACTTACCTACACTATAAAAAATCATGATTTTTTAAAAGGCCTAAGCTAAATAGGTTACCTATGTTAGGCCTAATATACTTACCTAGGTTTAGTAAGTTAAGTACATACCCCATGTTTAACTAATAGCCTAAGTAACTATGTTAGGGTGTTTGCCCACTATAGTGACTTTATTTGGATTTCAAAATGGCAATTTTTTCAATATTCCCTAAATACAAGAAAATAAATAAAATAAATTTCATTGAAATAATAGAAAAAAGGTCTCACTTATCTAAAATATGATAATCAAGTTTCCAAGAATGAAAAAATCAAATTAAAATCAAGATAGCCAATAAGTAATAGACTTTTGAGTTTTGCTCATTTTTTTGTCACACCTACAAAACTCATGGACTTGGACTTTTATCTTACAATGTGTTAGTCTTATGTATTTGAAACTTTGGGATATTGGATGAATCATGTTTAAGAAACTAAAGATCCATTGAATGAATGGAATGTGATTTTAATTTATTATGTTATGGACTTTTTTAAATCCCAAAAAATTGTAATTATTTTTAAAGCCCTTTTAAACATTAAAAAAAATTCTTTTGTGATATTTTTTATATGTTTTATAACATCATGATTTGAAATTGGAAATGGAAAAAAAAATATTTTCAATATCATCTAAATATTCATTTTTTAGCTAATTTTCAACCACACTAGAAAAGGACTTTGAAAAAAGACTTTAATTTGTCGAAATTATGACACACTAATGTGTTTTCGCTTGTTAAGTATGTAAGTAACCTCCATTTACCTAATAGGCTAATTAATTAATATATTAGGTAGTTGAATAGGTGTTGCAACCCTAGCTTTGGACTTGTGACAAACATAAGGGCAAGTCAAAGAAAAAATGGATCAAAAACAAGTGAAAACAACAAAGAACCCCAAACACATTGAGGGTATGAAAAAGAGGCATTTTTAAGTATCTTAGATGAACGCCCATCTTGGGAATTGGGGGTCCCAAAATGTCGCAAATTTTTGGAACAAAAGTGGAAAAATTAAACTTTACCCAAATGAAGAATTTTTTATATCATTGAAAAACTTTAAAAGTGTAAATATCAAAAGTGGGTTTATATTTTCAATTTGAGCTATGAGGTAGGAATCATGGGCAAAAGAAAGGTTGGGAGTCAAAAGGCCAAGAATCAATTAGCAATTTGATTCTTGATTAAAACCCAAGGGACAAGGGTCACATGACCTCTAATAGAAGCATGTGACATAACATTAGAAAAATTTCATGGAAAATTACAACTTTGTAGTTGGAATTTTTTTATCAATGTTCATATAAAAAGATTGTGAGCCTACAAAGTTGAAGGAAAATGGGAGTCCCAAGATAAAAAACCATTTCAATGTAATCACCATGGTGAAGTCCAAAATATATTACAAGAAGAAAGCATTAGTACAAAAGTGAGGTGCAATTCACTAGCATAAATCACTATGGGATTTTTAAAATGAAAGAGGTTCACACACTTTAATCATTTCACCTTGGCTAAAGTTATCTCATTATAAGGTCGTTATGTAATCATCATGTTCATTAATCCAAAAATGAAATGTAATTCATTAACCTAAATCAATATGAAACCTTAAAAATGAAATAGGTTCACCCCATCCTAATCATTTCACCTTGCTTAAGGCCATGTCATTATAAAATCATTATGTAATTATTATATTTCACTAGTAATTGCTATAATTTTTGTCAACTATTAATGAAACATGTAGTTGACATAATAATGTTAAACCTAAGTTGACAACCCTAGGTTTATATTTTAGGCTATTATCAACTATTCCACTTTAGGTTGTTTTTATGTTATCTACCTTAGGCTATTATTGGTTATTATAGGTTATTCCAACTTAGTCTATTATACTATAGTTTGTTTTCGGCTACTATAGGTTATTGTACCTTAGGTTATTTTAAGTTATTATACCCTAGGTTATTTTATGTTATTCTACCCTAAGTTATTCTCAACTATTATAGGTCATTGTATCCTATGATTAATATAAGAACCTAGCCTATGGTAGATTACACATAAATTTGGCATAAAGTAGTTTACACACTTGGGTACGCTAAATCACTACACCAAATCATGGATTTGATGATTAAATGACAACTTGCAATTATTGTTCAATATTTTCTATCATGTAGTCACATTTCATTTCAAGTCGCGACAATTTCTTAAACTATGGTCAAAACTATGACTACATAATTATAAATGACTACAAATGCAACTAGTTGGCTATTAGTCATGTTGGTTTGGAGTTGACCTTGTTTATAATTACCTTCGTGAAAATAAACATATTTTTACACATGCGTTATCAATCTACATGAAGGTCTTAGATTTTTTGATTTAAATGAGGTCTTGGAAGTTTTTGGAATTTTTAAAAATAATTGTGAAAATGTTATTTTCAATTTTGTTGTTAATATAAACAAATATAGCCTAGTTTATGTGTAAGTACCTTACTTTAACCTAGTGTAGCCTATTTTAACCTAATTTAACCTAAATAGTTTTGTTTAACTTATATTAGCCTAATTTAGTATAATTTAGGTGAATTTAACCTAGTTTAACTAAGTTATGCCTAGTTTAATTTGAGTAATCTATTTAAATTTAATTTAACTTAAATTAGCCTGATTTAACTTAGTTTAACATAAGTAGTTTACTTTAAAGTAATTTAACCATGTTTCATTTAATTTAGCCTAATTTATTTTAATTTAACATATTGAAACCTATTTCAACTTAATTTAACTAAATCTAATTTAATTTAATTTATTTTAATTTATTTAACTTAAGTAGCCTAATTTAACCTTATTTAACTTAATTAGTTCATTTTAGCCTAGTCTAGCAAAATGGCCCTAATTTATATTAGATTAACCTAGGTTTAGCCTAAGGAGGCCTAGTTATGTTTAAGTTAGCCTAGGCTAAAAAATATTATTGTTTATAGTTTTGTGGTAATTAATTTTATTACAAAAAAAAATGGTGGTGCAATGGTTAAAGACTTGAATTCTCAAAGTGGAGGTGAAGGGCTCAAATCCTCCCACTTGTAACCTAGATATAATACATAGGCAATTTAACCTAGGCTAGGTTTTTAAAACTATGTCACCTAGCTCAAATGTCCTAGGTTATATAACATAGGTGGCGTAGCTAGGTTAAGTTTTCTAAACTATGTCACTTAACCTAGTTGTTCTACACTAGGTTGCATAATTTAACTCATATAACCTTATTTGACTAAACTTTGATTGGCACATGGCATGACGCAATTGGGCCAAAAAAAATTATCTTAATTTTAGGTTGCGATATGGGAACAAAACATTAATATAAAAAAAGGTATGTTTATATTTTTAAAATGAAATCTTAGTTATTGGATATGTTTCCCATGAGTGTGATAAATATGATTATAATCACAAAAGATATAGTCACAAATGGTAGTTATGACTATGACCATGGATATGTTTATGGCACATATGACAAGGACATTTGGATTTCATAATCATGTAATCATGCTCGTTCATATATGCTAGTTAGAATTACAAATGGAATATTTTTAAAAATCTTATATGCCATGTTTTGGTGTAGTGAGTAACCTACACTAACCTAGAAATAATTTAAAGTTGGCCTAGGAACCTAGCCTATGATAACTTACACATAAACTTGCGTAGCCTATTAATATCATGGGCTATGTAAAAATGTAAGATAGGGTAAGAAGGTAACATAGTAAGAAATACACCTAAGGTAAATACTTAAATAGGTTAGGAAAATTAAATGTATAATAATATGTGGTGACAAATTATTTCACTTATTTAAATAATGTTTAAATAATGGTCCAATGGTTCATGACTTACTCCCTAAGCATGGAGCTTAAGGGAGGTTAAAGGTTCAAACCTTCACACTTGCACCTTAAGTTGGTGGGTTTGGGTGGGTTAAGTTCCCATCCTAATTATGAATTAGAAGACTAACTTAATGAATTCACTTGTCCATAACAACTAAACCTTATTCACTTGGGGGCTAATCACTTTCTCTATGATAACTTTGTTCAAGTTCACTCAAAATCTAATGAAAGCTAGAGTGAACTTGGACACATATTAATGTAATGATTTGACAAGGTTTTGATTCAATAATAATGATGAGTAATTAAATATTATAAGGAAAAAAAAAACTTTAGTAAGGTTTAGGTTTTATTTGTCTTGAATGGTACACCTTAAAGGATTTTCACTCATGTTATTTTGATAATTTTTTGGAAAAAACAACTTGCAATAAATTTTGTAAAAAAAACAAAACAAATAGAAAGGCTTCATGTTGCCCCAAAGTTTCATTTGTAAATGAAACGTTTGATCGATCCACAAATGTGCATAAGTTGTAAATGATAATAGTTTTGAATTTTCAAAGGAGGTGAAGGGCTTAAAATTTGGAATTAACTTGAACGTAGACAAGGAACATAGAATTTGGTAATGCTTAAGAAAACAAACACCCAAATACACAACATTGATGGTGAAGGTGTTCAATGCTTGACAACATGAAGGTTGCATTTTGACCAATAGTGATTTCAATATTATGTACAATATTCATTTGCTTATTTATTGCCAATACATTGAAAGTGTTTTTACATTCATCAAAATGTTTTAGGAGATGAATGTTTTTATTTCTAATTGGCAACCATAAAGGTCTATTAGTCCTAATTGTTATGTATAGTGGTCTAAGATTTTATTACATATTTGATTCTTTTAATGACTTCAATGTTTTAATTCTTTCAAATTAACAAGGTTTTTGGCTTGCATTGGGCAAGCAAGCCTTTGGACTTGAACATCTTATTTGTGGAACATCTAGCATTCTAATTTACCAATTACACATTCATGATTCCTTGCCACTTATGCTCATCCCCTTTATGGGAAGCTTGGTTAGGTCATTCAATGTTTTCAACAACATAATTGATGAGGAGCAAATGTTAAGCCACGAACTATTCTAGTTTTCATTGTCATATGGTTCATTTTTTTGTTCTTTTCATTCTTCACTTGTGAATTTAATTATATGTATTGTTGGTTTTGTAAGGTTCATTAACTCTTTGACAATGGAACTCACAATAAGGTTTCCTACCAACTACCTAACATGGATGCCATTGGGATTATGTATCTCAATATTGGTTCCTAGTTGATGCAAAGAAAAACTTAAACATGAACAAACAATTATTAGGTTTGACTACATGACAACATCATTGCTAAATAACACAATTACAGAATGATAATGTTACCCAACATCCATTATTGCATTATCCATTGGAAATTGGTTATGAATCATGATATAAATATGGATGAACAACAACACAATTGACTTATCGAGGTTGCCCCTTGGTAACCTAGCCTTTTTACTCCCCTTTAACACTACTTAGATTTTAAAAATATATTCAAAATCAATTTAGTTTTTAGGTTTATTCATTTTCAAAAAATCAAGAATTATCAATTGAAAGAATTGCTCATTGAAATTATTTGTAGTTCCATTGCAAGAGAAAATCAATAGTTTGAAAACCATTTTACATGAAACCCACCTTACCCTTGAACTTTGATTAAGGTAAAATTGTAACCTTTGGTTTTGGTTCTTATGGCTAAGGTCTAGGCCAAGTAGGGTTTAGGGATTAAGTCTAAATTAACTTAAGGTTAAGGTTTTAAATTAAAGTTAGGGTTTAGGGTGGTACAAATCAAGGTCAAGCTTGTGCTTTGTTGAGGGTAATCATTGCCCTAAGTAAAAGGTTGAGGACCCCATTTTTGTTTTTACTTTACTCTTTTGTTGTTTTTTTTAAAAAAAAAAATTGATTTGTTTTGCTAATTTTTTGATTGAAATTTTGTTAGTTAGTTTTTTTTTTTCCATTAACATTCCTATTCAATGTTTTTAGGCATCACTTGATGCTCCCCATTGTTACTTGTTGTTTTCCCTTGTTTTTGTTTAGTTCTATGCCTTGTTATAATTAATGGGTGTTTTATACATTTCAAATACCTTTCCTTGCTACACAATATTCTTCATTGTTGCATGATGTTTTTCCATTCTATTGTTTGGTGCTTTCACTTGTTGTTTGACTTTTCTTGTTGGTAAGGGTGTTCATGTACATTTCCTTATTGGTCAATTCTCATTCCTTTGTCATATCATGTTAATACTTCCCTTTCTTTTCTTTGTGTAAGTGTTGGATCTTGTGAGATTGTTTTACTTAGCCATGTTCATGTTCTAAGGCAATTAATTTTATTTTTCACTTTTGGGCCTAGTTTGTTAGTTTTGTTTGTTTATCAACTTCATTCATGTTTAAATGTTTTTTTATGGTTTTATGTGTGGTTTTGGTATGTTTACATGTGATTTTTTTGAGTTGTGTAGGACATATAGATAACCCCTTTTACACATTGCAATTTTGTTGCATTGATTAAAATTCTTTTATATTTTTACAAATAAAATGAATTATATATATATATATATAATATACAAGGTTGGTATATATGGAGTAGGTTTGTATAAACAAAACATAGGTAGATATTTTTAAGGTTCATGATGTCAAGATTTTAACCTTTGAGCTTTTGACCAAACCAAATTGGGGGTGTGGCAAAAAAAGGGTTAAATATGAAGTAATAACACAATGTGAATTGAAAAGATTAAACAATATTCTCACGTGGAAAAAGAAGCTCTAGGAATCTAGGGGAGGCATCCCTAAGACTTTTAGGATGAATGAAAATTTGAAAGTTGGAACTCTCTAGGAGTTCATAATGTTCATAAGGTAATTTGGTGGTTCAAATTAGTTCCAAATAAATGATATTTAGTTTGTTGAAAAAAATTCAACAAGAGTTTCAATGGTGTTAGGGGGTCAAAAATTTTAATTAGATGTATTTTGAAGGAGTTATGATGCTCCCAAGATTCAAGACACAAAATATCATAGTTTTGGGATTTTCATTTAGGAATCTTGAGCAATGACTATTTCAATGCTATTATTGTGAGTCTTGTAAGTTTGTGTGAGGTTGTGACTAGTTTGTTAATCAAAACTAATTTCAAACATAATAACCAGCCTCTTGTTTATTTTGTGAAATTTTATATTATTGAGAGATGTCCACGAAGAACATCACCTTGCCTTGGTTTTTTTGGATCCAAGATTGGGGAAGTAACACCAATATGCTCTAACAAGCTTGGGGGAGGTGTTGTATAAATTATCTTAGCTTGAAATTTGGTTTAGTGACCTTGGTCACAAGCCCAAATTTAGGGTCAAGGTAATTTGGAAATTGTAGTTTCAAATATTGAAAGTGCAAGTAACAAACATAATCCAAATTGGGCTTCTAATATACCATAGCAAATGTTTTGAAACACAAATATTGAAAATGATTTCAAATATCTCATTTAGAGTTGTGAGCTAGGAGTTATGGCAATTTAACTCTTGATCATTAAAACCTAAAAAACAACGTCAAATGATTTCCAAATTAAATTTTTAATGTGGCATTGGAAAGGTTTATTCAAGAATTACAATCTTTTCTTTGAAAGCTCTTCAATTCTATGTGAGAGTTATGAATTTGGAAAGTTACAAGATTCATAACTTGACAAAATAAAAAATATTCAAGATTCTTTTTTGAAAATCTTGAATTTTTTTGTCACTTTGATGCAACCCCAACCATCAATCATAAAATATATTATAAGGGGGAAAGTGGTGCATAATTTTCATGTTTGGGATGTGCTGTGTCTTGTGAATTGAAAACTTACTTTGCAACTTGTTTGTGCACAATTTTGGTCCCAATTTGCATGAACTATCTTTTATGTTGGTTTATACATTTTGATTTCACCTTGACCTTTTTGCTTGTGAGTTTGTCTTAGTGCCACCTTGGAACTCTCACCCCCCTTTTCTCCCTTGGGAACCAAATAACGCATTTCAAATTTTCATTTTATTACAAAATTGACAATCAACATGAATTTTAATCCAATACCATTTGACAAATCTAAGAATGTGTCATAAATTAATTTGTAAACAAGTTTGAAAAAACTCAAAAACACAAACAAACAAACACGATTATTATTGAAAAAACTAATAAAGTAAAAAATAGTTTGTATACAATCACTTAATATGACCCCCCAAAAAAATCAATAGCAAAAAAAATTGGCCATTAAAAAATGAAAAATGTGATACAGTTCAAAGGTGTTTGTCCCTTTGATTTTCTGTTGGGGATAGTTCTTTGAAAAATATATATAGTTAAAAAAAACTAGACCCAACAAATTTTTTTTTTTTTTAAAAAGTAAGAATTGCCCAAACTAGTAACTATCTATGTAAGTGGGTAGATATCAAGGTAAGGTGGGTACCAGGTAGGTAGGTAGGTAGGTAGGTAAGAATCTTGGTGGTGCGAGGTAGGTAGATGCATGTGAGTTGTTAGTTGTAACTTATTAGTACATAGCTAGCTACCC